>Ga0137412_10000135_pt1 | contig 44298 bp, 76 predicted proteins | sample CZODoug2_1_16fun_FD_122160 | JGI IMG/M metagenome (GOLD analysis project Ga0137412, IMG submission 122160) | Vadose zone soil fungal communities from Angelo Coast Range Reserve, California, USA - CZODoug2_1_16fungal (Hybrid Assembly) | ecosystem: Environmental > Terrestrial > Soil > Vadose zone...
CAACCCAGAAGGAATGCTCGGAATGTGGCAACCGGGCATTCTTTCGTATCAAGAACGGCAACAAGATACGGAAAGACAAGCACCACGATCTTTGCTTCAAGTGTAGCCGTAAGTATTTGAACCAAATGAGGAACGACGATGCCAGCGGTAAGCAAAAAGCAGCAAGAGGCGATGGCCATAGCTGAACATAACCCCGGCGCGTTGTACTCGAAGAACAAATCCCTTCTCAAAATGAGCCACCAACAGTTGCATGACTTCGCTTCCACTAAGCGTAAAGGACTGCCTGAAGGTGCACTGTCTAAGGCACGCAAGCGTGGCTAGACACCGCTGCTACTTCAACAACTTCGATGAAACACCTTTCCTCTGGTCAGTCGATCGGGGTGACATCTCTACCGAAATCAAGGTGCGTGACTGGATTCTTATTGGAGCAACCGCGCGGACTAGAGTAAACTTGCAAGCAGACAACGTAAATGATCCGAAAGCTTGGGTTGAAGTTGAGGCCAGTGAACTAGAGATTGTGAACGAGATCGCAATACTACGAGGGTGATATGGCAAAGAAATGGATTCAGGGCGCAATCAAACATCCAGGCGCTCTCACCGCTGCGGCTAAGAAGCATGGTGTCAGCAAGTTGCAAGAGGCTGAAAAGGAATCGCACTCATCCAACCCAAAGATTCGTGGACGCGGCAATCTCGGCAAGAGGTTTATCAAGGGGTCGATCTAAATGGACTCCAGCGAGAAGCTCCAGTTTGTCCTAGAGCAAGTCATGAATATCCGCAACGATGACGATGCTCGTTTAGAGATTAGCTGCCCATACTGCCTATCCACCTCCGTCCCTGGCACCGAGTTCTGCTGCAAGACGATGCACAATGCGCTGGCAGTAATTATGGACAGGCAGGATCTCCTTGATAAGATAGATACAGCAGAGAGAATCCGGGAGAAATCGTATCGTGGCAACTAATCCCGCAATGACGGATCAGGACTTTCCGGCTGAAGGCGAAGAGCTTACTGCTCAAGAAGATAATCCAGGTGATATCCCAGACTCTGATGATCCGCCGACTTACGGGAAGAACAACCGCAAGATTCCGCAGCAACTCAAAGACGCCATTGGTTCGATCATCAAAGCCTCACAAGCGAGGGACATGTATGACAGACGCATTGAAGTCCTCATGGACCGGATCTTGCGCTTCTACGATGACTCAGTTCAGCACATCTACCCCAACTTCGGCACCGGCGTCTATCAGATTGGTGTCGCTGGCGGGTACGTCGACTTGGGTGGTGGGCGTCAGATCGAATGCCCGGAGTACATGGGAGCTTACAACATCTTCCGTGCCCGAAGAAGGTCTATAGATGCAGTACTTACGCAGAATCCGCCTGGTATTGATTTTGTTCCTGATAAGCCAGGGAATCCAGAAGATGAACAGTCAGCAGAGATAGCTGAGGGTTATCGTGAGTTATTCGATCAGGCGAACGACCTAAAACGCATTCAGCAAGATATGGCGCGCATGATGGAGCTATCTGGCCGTGTTGTTGCTTGGACGTATACTGCGAAGGATAAGCAGCGTTGGGGTGTGAATGCAGATGGTGAGCCCCGGCAGATGGAGACATCGAAGATCTATGGAACACTTGAGTCCAAGGTTCCGATTGCCTGCAAAGACTTCGCTAAGTGCTTATATGTCTTCCTTTATGACGACCTAGATGTATTGCTTGCGAAGGCATCGAATCCTTGGATCAAGAAGAAGATTACGGCTGGTCAGGCTGGATTGGGAGAATCTGATTGGGAGCGCTATGCTCGTCTTGGTGTCAAACAGGCACGCAAGAGCTATTACCTGACTGGAACGGCATTGGCGCATCTGACATCGGAGATGAACTGCTTCATACGTCCAGCAGCGTTTCAGGATCAATGCTGCGATGAGGCATTCGTACAGCAAGGTGATGATGAGACTCCTGAGCTTGAGCCCGATGAAGATATGGGCTATGTCTCGATCCGTAGCAAGCTCGAGCAGCTCTTCCCCGATGGAATGCACGTAAAGTACATCGGCGAGAACTACTCTGAGAGCTGGAATGAGGCGATGGATGATGCTATCGTCATCGGATTCCCAGATCAGCGCGATGGTATGACCGGTGGCGCTCTCATGGAGCCGATGAAGGTGATTCAGGATACCTTCAATGACTATAAGAATGCTGAACGAGAGAACTATGAGAAGGGCTGGCCAGCGACTTATATCTCAGCGTCTCAGAATGATTACGATGCGATAGTCGATACCAGATCAGCTCCAGGTCGCTACCATCTCATGAAGGATGCGCCGAATGGAGATGTCAAGGCAGCGATCTTCAAAGAGCCTGGGTTTGAAGTACCCAACTCATTCGTAGCTGCCCAAGACGAACTGCGCGGAACACTCTCTCAGGACATCACAGGTGCATTGCCAGCGCTTCAGGGAGCCTCTGGGAACGATCAGACGGCATCAGGTCAGGCGATGGATCGTGCGCAGGCTATGGGGATGCTGGGTCCAACCTGGGCGAATATGCAGCGTATGTTTGCGATGATGTATTACCAGGCTGCAATGCTGGCATCGAAGAATCCCGATCACGGAAAAGAGATTGCTATCGCCAAGCAGGATGGCAGCAAGGTAACTCTTCAGCTTGCCAAGATACGCAAAGGAACCTTCAAAGCTATTGCCGATGTTGATTCCTCGTTCCCTGAGTCGACGGCTGCGAAGCGTGCGAACATGACACAGCTTCTGACACAGATCATTCCAACGCCTCTTGGTGCTGCATTCCTTGATTCTCCGGACAATTGGGAACAGATATTGGAGTTGAATGGAAATCCAGATATTGTTCTAGCTCCCGCGCTTGCATTCAAGAAACAAACACGGGAGTTCGATATACTTCTTGGCGAGCCTCCAGTCAGCAATCAGGCCGCTGTCGATCAATACAACGTTCAACATGCCTCGGATACATTACAGGCAATGGCTGCTGGATTACCTGAACCTCCATACAACCCACCACCTCCAATGCTTCCCTCGCTTATGCCTGAGATGGAGGACTATCATGATTGGGAGATAAAGAAGTGTGATGAGTATCTCAATGGGGAAGATGTTTGGCTGCGTCAACAGATTGGAGATCCAGCCACTATTGATTCTGCAAAGCAAGGTGTTCAGAATCTACGACTTCACCGCATGATGCATCTGATGATGAAGCAACAGATTGCAGGTGCGATGCCACCGCCTTACATTCCACCCGCTCCTGCACCGACACCGCCTCCATCGAATGTGAATACACAGATTCCTGAGGCGAATGCGGCCGTAAATAAGAAAGCTGCCGCGCCAGGTGGCCCGACTTCACCAACTCTCTAAAGGAGAATCATAATGCCAGAAGAAAGCTTGTTAGAATCAGCACCCGTAGACACAGCCGAAGTCGATACCGCGGTTGAGGAAACTGGTGCGGATACAGGGATGTCCGATGATGTACCCACAGACGAAACTGGAGGCGAAGAATCTCTTGAAACAGATGGCGAACCGCTTTCCGCATCGAAACTATGGCGCGACCTCAAAGAACCACTCAAAACAGTCGACCCTAAGCTCCGTTCTGCGCTCAATAAGGCCATTCATAAGGCAGAAGCGTATGAAAAGAAGTTCCCCGAGGGACTCAGCCATGTAGAAACGGCAATGTCTGCGATTCAGCAGCTCTCAGACGATCCTGCACTCCCAATGGAGAAGGTGATCGAGGAAGCGATTGCGAATCGTGACTATTTCCGTGATCTGGATGATAAATTCACTTCTGGTAGCCCTGAATTCGTTGCAGCACTGGCCGATGCGGAGCCGAATGCCTTCCAGGCGATGATGCCGAATGCTTTAGCTAAGTTTGCGGAGGTAAATCCAGAAGGCCACTCTGCTTACATCGCAAAGGCGACGATGGGATACCTGAATGAGTCTGAAACTCCGCTTCAATTTAGCATCCTGCGTACATTCCTGCCTCAGTTGCCTGCTGGACCGGTCACAGATCAGATTATTCAGGCTTGCGAGAAGATCTTTGGTACGGTTCAGGGGCTGAAAGGCTTCGCAGATAAGCCAATCACTCCGAAGTTCGAGCCTAAGACGCAGGAACAACCCGGTATAGATCAAAATTCTCTGGCTGATAGAGAATTGCGAGTTACGCTGAACGAATGGAATATGGAATTTGCTTCTCCAGGCATAAATATGGTTCTTTCTGAAGCAAAAAAAGTTCCGGGAGGATCAAAACTTAGCGAAAAAGAGCAAAAAGAGGTTATGGGCCGCGTAAGTGAAGAATTGGATGCTCGCCTCAAGGTAGACAAGACCTATGGAGCAGCGATGCAGTCATATCTCAAGGCTGGGAATAAGACTGCATTCAATCAGCGCCTTCAGAGTGAGCGTAAAAAGCTTATTCCTGGGGCTACACGGCGTGCTGTAGACGATGTTGTTGCTACTAGACCGAAGAATGCACCGAAACCTGCTGCGGCCGCTCCTGCGAAGGCTGGTGCTCCAGCAGGTGCAAAGCCATTACAGGGTGCGGTGCAGTATTCGCGTATCGCAGGTCATCCTTCGACGCAGGGTTTGAAGATCGATCTGAATCGCACCTCAAACTCAATGTTGGTGAAGCAGCAAGCCTATGTTTCAGGTCAGAACAATCCGGTTACCTGGGCCCGCGCAGCTAAATAGACTTTCCTCCTCGGTTTGGCCCCTGTGATGAGTGCAGGGGCTTATTTTTGCAATGAAATATGCTGCAATGGTGTCCCAACCGGGGAAACGTTGCGTGTGCGGGTGAAATTGCGCCCCACAGCATAGCTCTCTGATCCGATGTCGATGAGAAGCAGTGCACGGGCCATCTTGGTGTGGTGATGCCTATTCAAAAGCCATGCGCCTCCATAAACAGCAGCCAGTGCTCCTGCCTGAAATGCAGCTTCGGCGGCGATCGATCCACCTTTAGGTGCAATCGGGTCAGACTCGTGGAAGCAGCGGCATGGATCGTTGAGCAGCTTTACCGTCGAATAGCCATCGAGCGCGCGAACAGTTGCATCGGCTGAAAAGAGTGCGATGACGAACTTGGTGTTGAAATTATCCTTCTTCTGTACCGGAACCGTCTTCGCGCTGGCGATCCAGGTATCTAGATAGTCCGGCTTGACGCTGGATGAGATTGTCTGTGATTGGCCAACAATAACTCCGAATGCAAACCAGGTGAGTACGATTGCTGCTTTGATGATCTTCATGTGATTGGTCCCCTCGAAAACGACTGTCTCATGCACATTGCCTGTGCAAAACAATTATTTCGAGAGGATTGGGTACGAAAGTAATGGATTATCCCTGATATATCAAAGGAAGTGTAGCTATATAGGATCCATTTCCTGCGGGAGGAATATCCCCAGTAAATGTAAGCGTGATCGTAAATTCTATTGGATCTAGGATAACCGTCACGGGATATCCAACAGGAGCGCTAAAACTCATAGTTGGCCCTATAGGGACTCTTATTGGAAATCCAGAAGTAGACGTAAAGGGAAGATTGAATGGAGCTTTTGTTAGAGGAAAAGTTATGGAATTACTCACACCATCTGGAATAATCATAAGCCCTGTTATGGAATCTACTGTAGCGTTAGTTATGTAATAAGTCATATCTAATTCTACCAAAAAAGAACAGCCCCTTCTGTTGTGAGGGGCCGTTGCGGAGTTGTCTGCGGAGGTCGGCTGAAAGTTCTGAGGGAACCTATTCGGGACCGACTGATTGGAGTATACCGCTATTCTGGGAAATTCAAGTATGCAAATTCGCCGAATAATTCTATCGCCCTGGAATCATAGGCTTTAGCGGCTTCAATCTGAGTGTCGAAGGTGCCGATATGGATGTATTTACCATATTGCATGATTACTGCGCGCCACCGAGCCTTGTTAGGATATACGCCTTTGAATTTAGAGTACTTATTCTCTTTATGACGCTTCATATTGGAACTATTTTCAGCATGAGTACATTCTCTTAGATTTTCTTTTCTATTATCCAAAGAATCATGATTCCAATGATCCACCACTAACCCATTTTTGGCTTTCACTATTTCGCGGTGCATTAGATATGTCTTTCGTTCGACTTTACCGGAAACAGAGTCTTTCTTTTTAGTCTGCCTGATGGCTCTAAATGAATTGGTTTGTTTTATATAGTCTGGTTTCCATTTCCATTGATTTAGCCAATCGAAGTCATCTACATCCACTTTGGCAAATAATTCTTTTCCAAGAGGTATAAAACGGTATTCTGGGATAGGACAGGTTTCCTGCGTAATCAGGTTCATGGGGTCGCCTCCAACAGCGATAACAGCTTGTCCCTTTATTATATTTGACTTCCATCAAGCCTGGGATAATAATCCATATTAAGATGTGTCGTACGGCTCTGGGAGCGGAAACCCATAAACCGATAGCCCTCGACTCAATTGAATATAGTGAAACGCATTGATTGGTAGCCCGCCATTGAAGGGTATGCGATATAGCTAAGTATCACATTCTTTTGAGATAGGGGATTCAAAATGTCTATTGCTAATGCCGCTCAGGCGCTTGCACAGGAGCAAGAATTCGTCAGACCAGAGCTAGAGTATCTTTGCCTTTCAGCATCAGTATTCTGGAAGCGCGTGCAGAAGAACACTTCTGTGAAGCCGGTCTCAGACCGCCCAACCCGTGTACCAACTGTCCCTTCCGGTGGTGGTAAGCCATCACAGGCTAACTTGAACGGTGGCGATCTCGGCCTCGGTTCCGGCCCGACTGGTGTTCCCGGGCAGTTGACCACAACCGCATTCTCCCATGCATTCAGCTATACCGCTCAGGCAGAATATGCGACTGATTCGGATGAGAAGGCAATCGAGAACTTTGCAACATGGACTCGTGCTTTCGCTCCTAAGCAGTTTGCCAACTTCCTTGATGTTATGGCTCAGGGTAATGGTTCCGGCCAGATCGATACGATTCTCTCGACGGTTCTGTCGGGTGGATTGGTTGTCGGTATCGTCGTAACCAATGCAAACTTCTTCCTCGATGATCAGGACATTGATGTCTGGACGGGTGTTGGTGGTACTTTCATCACCTCCGTTACAGTTCAATCTTCGGACATCCTCGGTAACACTCTCTGGCTACAGACTCCGGCTCCTGCAACGGTTGTTGCTGGACAGGGACTGTTCGTCAGCAAATCATCTGCTCAGGCCAATTCCAGCCTTATGGGTATTCGCGCTTATCAGGTTGGCACGAACACTGGCAACTGGATGGGCGTACAGCGCTCCGCATGGCCCGGAAAGTACAACACACCCAACGTTCCGGTAAACGGCGCTCTGACACCTCAAAGCGTTCGTGCATTGCAGTCCTTGGTTGAGCTTTCCAAGGGTGAAGATGCCGATGACGGTATGGTCGCTCACTGCAACGTGGATGCCCGCGATGCATGGGAACAGAATGCACTCCTCGTACAGCACATCGATATGGCTCAGCTCAAGGGCGATACCAGCGTCGATATGCTCAAGCGGAATGCACCGACCCAGATTGGCGGACGCGAGATGATCGTCAACCCTCGCGCTCTCCCAGGCTACATCGATTTCCTGAAGTTCAAGAACATCTTCAGCATCGAGACGGCACCGGTAGATTTCTATAGCGTCGCAGGCCAGACACTCTTTCCGCTGTACGGAGCGAGTGGCGGCATTATGACGGCTATGGTTTTCTATATGATATACGAAGGTCAGATCGGAATGGTACAGACGAGGGAGAATGCCTTCATGTCAGGCATAACCATCCCGAAATTCATCCTGGGGCACTAGATTTTAAAGGACTTATAAATTAGTTGAATTCTGCCCTCTTATTCAGTAGTATAAATGGATAGGAGGGCATTTTCATGCCGAAGAAGGGCGAAAAGGTAAGCGAAGAAACTCGATTGAGAATGAGCGCTGGCGCTAAGAGTAGGCCATCGCGTTTGATCGGTAGATATGGATTAAGTAAGGAAGATGTGGAAATTTCATATTCCGCAGGAGAGATTTGGTGTAGCCGCTGCAAAAAGTTCAAAACCAGAGAACACTTCAATCGAGATCGACAGACAAGATGCAAAGAATGCAGTGCAGAACTTTATCAGATGCATTACGCAAAGAATAAGGAAAGGCTTCTCCAGGATCGCAGGAAATATTATGTGGATAACCGCGAACAGGAGATTTATAGAGCTAAGGATAGATCGTTCGCTAGGTACGGAACGGATAGGACTTGGTATGAAGAAACTCTCGCATCTCAAGGAGGATGCGCTATTTGTGGAACTAAAGCGCCAGCCGATGGTCAAGAATTCTTCCATGTCGATCATAATCACAATTGCTGCACCAAAAAGAAAACTGCCTGCGATAAATGTCGACGCGGTATCCTATGTGGTCGCTGCAATACAACTCTTGAGCGAATGGAAGTTATACCCAACTGGGCAGCGAATGCTGTATCCTATCTTAGAAAGTACGGGGTGGAATTAGCGTGAGCACGATTCTCATAGGCAACGACACGGCAATCCCGAATCCAACCCACTACCCCATGCCAATGTCCCGTTACGGCACGAATCCATACGGCGAACCACTCTTTCGAATAGTCTATGCTCCATCAGTCAAGTTAGTGGTGGGTGGAGAGTTCCAGGACGGCTTTACGGGCTATAGAGTCCGTCCGGCCTATCGCCACATTGGCTCTGAATGGATCATCGAGAAATGGATCTCAGCTCAAGAGGCTACCGGACAGACAGAAGCGGCCTATAACCTTGAGTGGAAGAATCCATATACCGGTCTGATTAGCACTGGACCCTATCCTTCCCGTGGCCAGTACCATTATTGCGAAACGATCAAGAATCCAGGCGATATCAACGCTGAAGTCTTGACACAGCTCATCCTGAAGGCAAAGAATAACGACCCTGCGGCGAACCATCGTGCAATGATGGCTACAATGGAGGCAGAAGAGAAGGCGCAGGATAATGAACGGTTTGATCGCTGCAAAGAGCTTCTCCCGGCATTTGGTGTGCGTGCCGCCAACCTCGGAGGCCATGTAAAGGCAACGAAGTCCGCGCCTATCATGAAGTCCGCGAACGAACTTGGGATGCATACCAATGGTGCAGTCCAAGTAAACAAAGGAGTTTCCTAATGCCGTTTGACCCTAGAGTTACCGCAGTCGATGCAAATCAGGCTCTTCAGGGGAAGCTGTCGCAAGCGCGTCAGCGACGTATCCCGAAGATGCTGGAGCAGGTGCGACGCCTTCAGCAGTCAGAGACTTACCATATCTTCAATGTCGGACCATGGCCCCAGGTGGTCAATACAGGCTCTACGGGGACGTTTTATATCCCTGGATGCCCGGACGATAAGCCATATGTCGAGATGACGGTTACGATTCCTGCAATTATCGAGGAATTGATCATCAAGGACGAGATGGAGTTCACTGCAACCATTGATGATGGATGGGAACACTTTGCGCTTGAGATTGTTGGCGATGGACGTGGTCAGAACCCTGAGCATTCTCTGCGTAACTTCGGCATCTTCCCGTCGAAGTCTGAGATTCCGCTTGAGGGTGAGATTGCAGAGGCTAAGAAGCGTCTTCATACGAAGTGTGCGCATTATGTTCGTGAGGCTCGTGATCTTTACCAGACAGATCGCAAGCGCTTCTCCCAGGTTGTGCGGCCTGAGGTTCACTATAAGGCTGCGGACGTGCTGAATCTGACGGATGAGTCTTGGCGCACCGAGTCTTCACCAGCCGTGAAGAATAAGTGCATGTTCTGCGGTACGATGAATGATGAGATCGCTGTAAAGTGCCACAAGTGCAACGAAATTATTGATATCGAACGTTACCGCGCACTCAAGGCTGCCCAGGAAGATCATTCCGAAGCAAAACGTCCTGTTGGTCGTCCAAGAAATCCTGAGAACCTCTAATGCCTATCGTCATTCCTCCTATTTCGGTATCTGCTCCCTATGACACCGTAGACGATTGCCTTAATTTGACTCGGGCAAGAGTGAATGACGCGATTGTTACCATAGGGGGCGAGATCCTAACCGATACCGCCCCTTTTACTCAGGTTTATACGAATGGTGCATGGCGACGCTTTCAGGCTTATCTAGCAAACCTTGGATTCTCCCGTTTTCGCACCAGAATCATCTTGTCGAACTTCCCTGTAGTAGGGACGCAGGATCCTGCCATCCAGACTTATCTCAACTGGTCTGAATACTATGATGGCGTAAGCTTCTACATCCCGAACGATGTTTCGGTGCTTCCCCAAGACTTCATTCTTCCTCTAAAGATCGCAGAGCGCCAGACTGGAACAAACTCTCCATTCCGTCCTATGCAGATGGGATTAGATGGCCTGCCAGATGTACGTAAGTGCCCGTGGAATCAGTTCTGGGACTGGCGTGATGACAAGATCTACATGCCGGGTGCCTTGATGCGGTTTGATCTGCAAATCGAGTACTCTCGTTATCTTACTGACTTCGAAACAGTTGGCGAGATAGAATGGTTTGAGCAGCCAGTCCCGATTATGCGTTGCTTGAGTGCATTCTCGAACTATATTGCGTATGAGTTTGCGAAGACGAGAGCCGATCTGGATGCTGCGGTATTCATGGCCGATGCAAAAGCAGATGCGATGTATCTGTTCAATAACGAAGTCGGTATGAAGCAGAGAACGAATCCATCACGAAGAGCCTACAATGGTAGGAACAGCGGTGGGTATAATAACAATAATCGTGGCGGTTACTAGAGTTACGACCTAAGGAGAACCAAATGGCTATTACCGCAACACTAACTACGGGCCTCGCCCTGAACGATACCACGCAGGCTACGCAGATTGTGCGCGGTACCCTTACTTTCTCCGGTAGCTATCCTGCTGGTGGAGATATTATGGCCCTCAACCTTTATGGAGTTCAGTCAAATTACATCCCTGTACGTGTATTTGTGTATGAATATCCAGCGGTTGGAGCAGCCCCTACTGGATATGAATTCATTTATCTGAGTGGTACTGATCCTTCGAATGGACGCCTCTATATACTCCAGAGTGGAGCGGCGGTTAGTTCCCCCAATGCTCAGGTTACTCCAGGAGCATATTCTACCTATCCTGGACTTGTAGCAGCGGGTGCAGCAGGTGCTATTCAGTTTGAGGCAGTCTTTCAGCTTGGGAACTAAGTAAGGGGTTTACGTGGCAAACAATCCGGTAGGTTCTGTAGACTGCGGTGTGGACACATTCGGCGGATGGGTCACCGAAATGAGCGCCGAGAGTCTCCCTTCCGGGTTGTCCCCCGACAATGCTGAGTGTGCATTCGCTCCCGGCTCCGTCCAGACACGCGGAGCATTCAACAAGATCTTCGCTACTGCATTCCCTCCTGCAAATCTAGGCAATCTTGTCCCGACGATGACCGGCGGAAAGAGCTTCGTTGACCCCAAAGGCAATATCAAGAACCTCTTCTTCGACTCGAACGGAGAATTGTGGGTTGAGGATGTAACGAACTCACCGGGAACGTATACCCCACTCTATGCATCAACTCCAGGCAGCTATATGCAGTCGATCACCGAGTTTGGGCGTGAATATATCGCCATCTCGGACGGATTGCATGGTGCTGATATTCCGCTCATGTACGATGGTATATTCCTTGATAGATACACGCAGGATGCACCTGGTGCGCCGCCAACGATTACTAACTTAGTAATTCCCGGTCAGCCTCTCGCGGTCAATGCCAGCGCTTCCTATACGGTGACGACGGTTAAGCTGAATGGTACCAATGCGCTTGAGGTTGATGTTGTTCCAGTCGTACCCGCCAACGTATTGGTCCCGGGAACGGTCATAACTATTGCGGGAAACTCTCTCTACAATGTGACTGGAACGGTATTGAGTGTACAGCGGGACTTTTCAGGCATCGTTTCGGCTATCTTTATTACTTATACCGGATCGAATCTCGGAACTGGAACTGGTGGTACTGCTACTAGCCCCACATATTCCTTATTGCGCTCGAATAATATCGTGAGCGCTAGAACCCTAAATCCTCATGGATTACAGGTTGGCTATCAGGTTAGGATATCGGACACCACGGCAGCTACCGTGACCGGAGCGACTTGGGTTATCAATAATGCCAATCTTCCGGGGATAGCGACTATTACCCTTCCTGGAACGGCGCTCAATGGGATTAGCGCAGGAGAGACCGTATCTCTTGCGCAAGACACCGGACTAACTCCTTGGCTAAGCACATCAAATGATGATTTGAATGTTTTCACGGTAGTTGCTGCTCCAGCCCCAAATCAGTTTCAAATTCAGATAAGTGCTCAATCTGGAACTGCCGGGACTCTAAAGGTATCTTATGCGTGGAACGGCATCTTCTACGTAACAAGTATACCGACTGGTAACAGCTTCACTTATCAACAGCGCGGCCCGAATGACGTCTATAGTGGCACCGGTAATGAGTTCCCGCAGGGACAGGCAGCCCCGGGCAAACATCAGATGCAAGTTGCTTTCTTGCGCAGGCAGGGAGGACTTACTGCTCCTTCACCGCCAATCGTATTCGAGGCTAATGGAGATTCCTATCTCAGCATCAGCAATATTCCGATTGGGACATCTGCGGACATTATTGGCAGGGTTCTACTATTCACCGGAGCTGGCGGCTCACTCTTCTATTACATACCCGTACCCGCGATTATCGAAGGTCTTATTATCTCGACAGGTACGGTCATCAACGACAATACAACGACGAGCGCAATCCTTGATTTCTCCGACAATACCCTATTCGCTGCGATTGCCTGCAGTATTCCAGGGAACAACCTTGCCGCACAGATCGTAGTTGATGGTTCACTTGGATTCGCATCCTATGCAAGTCGCCTTATTACCTACGGCCAGCGCAACCGAGTGCAGAATCTGCAGAATATGGGATTCGAGGGCGGATTGCTTTCTCTCTCTAATCCTGGTTACCCGCTTGGATGGGTCTCTGATGGCCGTGGATCGGTTCTCGCACAAGGCGCAGGTGGCGTAAAGCCAGGGTCTGGATGGTCTATTCTTAGCGGAACGACTTCTACTATCCAGCAATCAGCATTCCAGGATGGATATGGTGCTCCCATCCTGAATGGGAATACTCTCTATAAGGTTCGCCTATTCCTTTCTAGAAGCTCGAACACGAATAATAGCTTCGCTACTATCACATACAATATTCAAAGTCCTTCTCTGGGAATACTTGCAACCGCAGTGATATCTACACGGCTCACTAGAACAGGCGCATGGTTCGAAGCTACATTCAGCGCTATGACTCCTCTGAGTATCCCCTCAGATGCTGTGCTTTCGATGACATTCCAGTGGCCTGGGGCGGGCGGAGAACGTGCCGTTCTAGACGAACAATCGTTGATATTTTCGGATAACCCTTATACCGATACGATTGAGTATGGTTCCTATATCAATAACCCCGAGGGATTGGATGGTCTAACTGGCGTCTTTGGCCCGGCCAATGATACCCATAAGATCATGAACAACGGAATCATTCGCGGCAATCTCTATATGCTGACGCGCGATCCTTCCGGTAATCTCCATGAAACGAGCGACAACGGCACGACCGAACCATCTGGCTGGACGATCAATGATGTAGCTAGTGATTGCGGATCTCTCTCAGCGTTCTGCCTCACTACTTCCCAGGCTGATGATAATACCTCATCTGGCGGTGAAGAATGGTTCGCATGGGCATCTGAGGCTGGTGCAAGGCTATTCGGAGGCGATCAACCGTGGAAGATTAGCCAGGAGATTCAGCCGAATTGGAGAAGTCGTGGTACTGCCGTACAGGTCAATATGGCTGCTGCGACGACGATCTGGGCAATCAATGATCCTGTCGACCGCGTGATCTACTTCGGAGTCCCTAGAGGAACTGCAACGGCGCCGAATACGATCTATACCGTAGATTACAAGGAACTCGACACGGCCTATGCGATTGCGAATGGCGATCCAATGCGCCCCTATGGCGGCCAGATCGTAACCAGTGATCTCGTCCGCAAATGGAGTCCCTGGATGCGGTCATTCAATGGCGCAGCAAGGATCTATCGCACGCCGGGGCAGTTGACGCTGACATTCTTCAACGGAAATGGACAAACTCCAGGACTTGCTGCTGGATTCGGTAATATCTATCGCCTCAACCCGCTTTTGAGCACCGATGATGATTACGGCCAGATCAATAGCTATTACGTGACTGCATCGTTGCCTTCGCGTAGCCAGGAGATTCAGCTTCAACTCGGCCCGGGGATCAAGATGCTTACCTACCTAACCGGTAGCCTGAGCGGTATCGGAAACATCATCATCACACCATTACGTAATACGCTGACAAATGCATGGCCTTATGTCTGCACGCGACCTCTTGTGACTGATCCTACCTTCGATTTAGAATGGGTTGGTGCGAATGTATGGGGACAGAGAATATTCTTCAAGGTGCAACCGGTACCAGTGACAGGTACTGATAACCGGTTTGTTTTGAACAAATTGTTCTTATTTTTCCGGAAAAACCGCATTGGAGTACGTGGGAGTGCTTACTAATGGCGACTTCAGACTTAATCTCAAAAAATTTAAGTTACATTCGCGGCTTGAGTTCTCCTGATATGCCAGATATCGGTTCGCGGATTTTCGAAGTGTTCCAGGGAATACTTCAGCAGAATCAGAATGTCCAGATGCAGACCAACTCTAACGGAGACGGTACGCCAGCTCCTCCTCCGCAGGTAAATGGTGTACAGGTCTCTGGAGCGAACGGCTATCTCCATGTAGCAGTGAACGATACGAACGATATCTACTCCGGCGTGCAATATTATGCCGATCACGCCGATAACCCGAATTTCACCGATGCACAGACTGTCCCAATGGGAGCTGCGCGCAATGTGAATATTCCCGTGGGAAATCAGGATCGTTATGTGCGCGTCTATTCTTCCTATGGCAGTAGTCCAGCATCTTCACCGGTGGTGCATGGAGGAACGACTCCAGTTTCCGTAAATGGTGGTGGAACGAATAGCGGTCCTGCGTTCTTACCTTCACAGGGGAGCGGTACTGGCCTACCTGGACAATCCGCGGTCGGTAACGGCCAAGTACCTTTCCGTAGCCAGAATGGGAAGCCTCCGATCAGAAAGATCCAATCATGAGGGTGCGCGACTGGAAAGCCAGCGATATTCCGAAGCTCCGCAAGATATACGAATCCTCAGACTACAAATTCGACTTTCCTGATCCATCCTCCCCCCTCATGGAGGATGTTTTTATTGTGGAAGATGCTTCCGGTGAGCCAATCTCAGCCGGATATGCTGTCCGCAGTATTGAAATGATCATGATGATTCGACCCGATCATGCTCTTGTAAAGATCCAGGCGATTGCGAAGTTGCATGAAGCGATGCGAGAGAGTTTGGCGAAAAAGGGATACGATCAGGCGTTTGCGGTGGTTGGCGATCACCTAAAAAGCTATGCTCGGCACATGCAGAAACTCTTCAATTGGAGAAAAGACTACACGCTCTTTAGAATCTTCCGATAGGATAGAGTATGTTACTGAAGTAACGTGAGGTTATCGAATGGGGTCGAGTGGCGTTAAGAAAGACGCTTTAGCTAATTCCGGTACAGCCAATGCCATGTCGAGTGACCTTTACGGTAACTCTCAAGCAGCCTACGGGACACTTGCCCCTCAGCTTCAAGCAGAAATAACCAATCCCCAGGGGTATACACCAGCAGAAAAGGCAGCGCAGAACACTGCTGCACAGCAATCCACCGGTGGTTCAATGTCCGGGGCAGTCGGCCAAGGGGCATTACAATCGGCTCGAACGCGCAATGCTGGCGGTTCGGCGGCTGCAATTGGTCAATCGGCTCGTACGGCAGGACAGAATCTCTCGAATGCTGCACTTCAGACCGAAACAAATGATGCGAATCTCAAGCAAGCTAATCGTCAGGCTGGCCTGACTGGTATGCAGCAGCTCTATGGGACAACTCTTGGCGGAAGCGAGAATGCGTTGGGTCTTTCTAATCAGGCACTTGGAGTTGCAAATAGTACCCCGAAGACTTTCTGGCAGCAAATGGCAACCACGGCAGGAACAGATGTATTAGGTGCTCTAACTGGACAGAAACCGAATTATTAAATTATGGCCCTAAATCCATTACTCTCGGAACTCGATAATCTTAGCCCTGGAGCCAAGAGCGCTCTTCTGGCTGCACATGCTTCTTCTCAGGCTCCTCCAGTCAATCAAGGCATGGCGGCACCGGTAGCACCAACTCATATCGCTCCACCGGTTGATATACCTCCTCCGGCACTTGGTGTACCGCCTCAGATGGGGTCTGGCGCGGCCTCGCCATCACTTATGGGCGGTTCAGCGGCTCCTCCATCTATGGCCGCGCTCGGAGCTGGAGCTGGTGCAGATGCTGGACTTGGTAATCTTCCTGCACCTCCCAAGGCTGTCGCTGCTCCACGTGGAACATTGATGGGAGATCAGGACGAACGTAATCGATTGATAAGTTCTGGAAGTGGAATCCACCAGATCGAGAATCCTTGGCTGAAAGGTCTTGCGACTGCTGGAAACATTATCGGAGGAGCAGTGGCACCCGGCCTGATGCAAGCAATACCGGGTACGGAGCAGCATCACAATCTTCTATTGAATCAGGCGAATGCGGCAGTCGGGCAAGATGTAGGGAATGCTGAGAAGCAGGCGCAAACACAAGAACTCGGGGCGCAGACAGAACAGCGTCAGGCATTGGCGCAACAGGAGCAAGCTAAGGCGCAATCTTTGCTTCACCCTGAGCAGCATCAGAAAGAAGATAAACCGGAGAACCTGCAGCAGGAATATGCGGATGCAGTCGCCGATGCGGTACATCGCGGAGTTGACCCTTCGACCGATCCCAAGGTTCAGCAGTGGGGGGATGCAATTACAAATCTCCAGAAGCAGCCGACTCCGAAAGAGCAGAACAAGGATGATAAGTTCATTGCGATCCAATCTAAGATGGCTGCAGGTCAACCACTTACACCTGAAGAGAAGTCTTTTGCGCAGGGTTATCAAAAGTTTGTCGATGTAACTAAGACTCAACCTGGAGTTGCACGTACAAGTGTTCTTCTCCAGATGCCTACCGCGATTGCCGACCCGAATAATCCAGGTGGATTGGTCTATTCAACTCGCCGTGGTGCTATCGGCCAAGGTGCTCCCGGTGGAATCGAGACGCAGGTACCATTGAATGTGGCTAAGAGCTTCACCGCTGGCCCGAATGCCGCAACGCTCACCAACATCAACACCGCGGATTCTCATATCCAGCAGTTAGCGAAAATAGCTAAGTCTCTCAATAACGGAGACTTGACCGATGTGAATAAGCTGGCTAATACCTATAAAGAGCATACCGGAGAGGCTGCTCCGCTGAACTTCCAGCTTCTCAAGACTGCCCTTGCTGCTGAAATAGGAAAGACGACATCTGGTGGAGTTGCGACAGTTGAAGAGACTAAAGAGATTACGAAGGCTCTCAATGCCGCCAATTCTCCCGAACAGATCCAGGGAGTTACCGCTCAGGCGCAGAAGCTAATGCACTCTAAACGCGATCAGCTTCATGCACAGTATAACCAAGGTATGCAGGGACAGGCCAACTTCAATGCTCCGGACGAGAATGTTGGCCAATTTAATGTAAAAGCTCCGAATGGGAAGACTTACAAGTTCAAAGACCAGAACGCCGCAGATAACTTTAAGAAAACTGCGGGGATACAGTAATGGCTACGACACCCATTGACTATGATGCCCTCGCGAAGCAGCACGGCGCTACGGTAGATTACGATACTCTTGCCCAGCAACATGGTGGCGAGGAGAGCGCCGATGAAGCCCAGATTGTACCCACGCAGCCAGGATCGGTGAATCGTCTTGGAGATTTGCCAACTCTCAAGGCCAACTATCAAGACCTGATGACTCCGAAGCCAGGTCAGCATGGTCATGAGTTCTTTCGTGGGATGGGTGAGAATCTTATTGCCCCAGCAGTCAACGCTATCCAGCACCCTGTGGATACTCTTGCGGGGCTGGGTAAATCAGCGGTGATGTCTGCGCCTCCAGTAGCACTCTACAACCAGATTACGGGCCATCCAGAGCGTATCCCCGGGTATCAGGCTGGAAACGATATGGCAACAGAACTCCAGGAAAATGGAGTGAAGGCTCTTCCGCATCTCGCAGGACAAGGTGTAGGTCTTCTGATGGGTGGAGAGCTTGCAGGAGGGGCTGGGAAGCTCCTTGGAAAAGCTGGCAACATCGCTCGGGAAGGTGCAGCAGGTTTAAATAATGCGGCAATAGGGACAAGTGCTGGAGATATGGCCTATGGAGCAAATCCAGGTAAAGCCCTATCCACGAATAGGATCATGGGTCTCAGCCCTGCTAGTGTAGCCTCCAAGGTTGAATCGCGCATCCCTGCAGCAGTAGAAGAGCATCGTGGAATAGTTGGATCAGCTCCGCAGAACACTTTGATCAATACCGGTCCAATCGTGAGTGATCCATTCAATGCTCAATTGGCAGAGAAAACAAATCCTCGTACCGGTGTAGCCAATACGGCTCAGATCCGTGGATCTAATCGTGCTCAATCACTTCTAACGAATGTTATCGATCCATCCAGTGGTAAGCCGACAATGATGATGCGTGATCCTAATTTGACTCCGCTCGAGGCAACGGATCTGAAGTCGAACATCTATGGAATGACTAAGTACGATCCTACGGGTGATTCGACAATGGCGAATACGGGGTTGAAGGGTGCGGCACATGGTCTAAAGTCGGCTGTAGAGCAGGCTGTGCCTGAATCCATCCCATCTGGGCAAAGACTCCACAATCTTATGGCTGCTAAGGATGTTCTTGCTCCCTCCTCGGCATCTCGCGGTGTAGATCTAAGCAAGAGTGGCCTATTCAAGAATGCCGCTACGGCAGGCATGACTGGTGGCGCTGCAGGATTAGACTTGCTCGGGAATGCGGCCCAGAATGTAGGCCCAGGATTGAATCTAATCGCACCACCATTAGCAAGAACATCGGTATTCGCAAACGCACGTAAAAAGGATGAAAATCAATGAAAAAGATCCTTATTGCAGTCTTTCTTCTCCTATGCCCCGTAGCCTATTCCCAGAGTAATAGCCGTTTCGACTATGCTGCGACGACTACGACTGGTAATGGGTCTTTGCCTCCGGTGTTAGCTATACCTGGAGCTGGAATCCAATTCTTCTCGTGCTCCGGAGCGGCTTGCACAACTGCAGCGGTGACCTATATCTCGGCAACTTCGACAACGCAGTGCGCAGCTAATGTCCAAGTGACTTGGCAACCAAACGGCGCTTGCGTTGCGACCGCAGATAGCCAAGGCAACTTTGGTGGATGGTTTGCTCCTGGCCGCTACGCCTATACGATTACGACCCGAGGACAGACATTCGGACCTTATCAGTTTACCTTGGGGCCAGTTGGAACATCGTCTGCACCATCTATTGCTGTAACTCCTTTGGTTTTAAAGGGAGACAACCTCGGGAACGCTATCGCTGCAATCGCTGGTACCGATTATCTTACTCCAGCACAGGCGATACTTACTGCTCCATTGACGAATCAGACAGTAATACAGCCAGGAACGTCTTCATTGGGCATAAATACACTCAACAATGTTCTCTACGCTAATCAATGGTGCACTGGTGGGCTTCTCTCACAAAGCTGCCTATCGAATGCAGTTTCATCGATTGGAGCTTCCAATGCGACTATCGTCGTGAATTCAATTATCCCCATTAGTGCTACATACACAGTTCCAGCGAATGTAACGCTGCAGGTGGTTGGTTCCGGTGGTTTCAATATCAATAGCGGCCAATCTCTCATTATAGGCGGGTCATTTGATGCTTCTTTGCAGCAAGTATTCTTCGGTACGGGTTCACCTTATTTCTATGGAAGCAATATATCTGTCCTAGTACTTCCCCAGTGGTTTGGAGCCACTGGTAATGGGAAGGCGATGGGATACAACGCAACGGCAGGTAACGCAACGATTACACTACGTCCTCTGTCGGTCAACAACTTCGTTACGGGCGATATAGTAACAATGGTTGGGGCTGGGACATCAGGAGCAAATCTTACAGCAACTTTGACTGTATCCGGTGGAACTATAACAACTTCTCCTGCTGCCATAACAACAGTTTCGAATCTTCCTATCTATAACGAGGATGACTCGGCAGCTCTTAATGCTTGGACTAACTCAGTAAGAGGCAACACCGTTCTTGGAGCTTTCTATGACAATCGCTCTGGATATGGTCCTGCAAAGCTATATATGCCCAAAGGTGTTTATCAGGTTTGCACTACTCCGGTACTTGTATACGCGTCGACAGTAATCGAGTCGGAAGAGGGAAGCACTAATGTAGGAGGTTCATTCTCGCAGTGCAATCCCTCCATTAGTGTTCTTAAGATAAGCGCTAATAACTTCGATCCTCAGGGAATTCCTCATAACTTCGGCAACGGAAACTCATTCTTCAAGCATGTCCAGATTCGTGGAACCTATAATGCTGGAGCGATTACGAGATTTCCCTCTATTCAGTACTTGAATGCGGCTAATCTTCACAGCGACAATCGTTGGGATCATCCTATGTTTGAATCGATCAATGGTCCTGGGTTCGGAATGGGTTATTCTACTACTGGAGTGGGCTCCATAACCGCAGGTGCAACGACCATGACGATTGCGGATGCCTCTACTTTCTGTAGCGCCACATTCGCCGCTTCTATATCTCAACCATGCAATCAAGTGATCATCGTAGGAGCTGGAACTGCGGGGGCAAATCTTACCGTTACGTTTACCGCCGGAGGAACGATTCCAGCAACTCCGCTTCCTGGGAATCCTGGCGGTGCATCATATAGTGTTAATTTCACTCCTGCAATCATTACAACGGTTACGAATCCGGTGATATATCCAATCAAGGATATAAATCAGCATCTAACAATCGAACATGCCGAGATGGACGGGGGGCAATATTTTCTATTAGCTCAGGCTGAGGCTTCTGGAGATGTCCTTGTAGTTGATTCAGAAATTTTTAATGCAAATAATGGGGCCTTGCAGTCTTCTTCTTTACAGCCTTTAAGTTTGAACGTGAACAATCTATATTGCCAGGGATGTGGAGATGCGGTTGCAAGTGGTCCAGTAGGAACCACTGTTTTCTGGTCTGATTCTTCTAATTCAAAACTTAGTAATATCGCTATCAGAAATAGTCAATTTCTTCCTCTAATGCAGGGAGGAATCGAACTCGGAGGCACCATTCAGATATTGAGTGCGAATAGTCTTGCAGTAAGTAATAATCGTTTTTATAACACGGACACTGTGGCTAATTACAAAGCGATATTCGCACAGAATATCTTTGATATTCACATATCAGATAACCAATTCTATTGGGATACGACCTTCAATGCTGGTTGGAATACAAGCAGCCTTATTGAAATCAACGATACTAATTCCCTTGTCCCTACTACTATTATTACGAACAACTCTTTCGTGAATAACTCTGCGACTGCCTTCAATCTCGGAATAGCTCCGGATATCGCTCTTCCTGGCTCAGTAATCGTTGGTAATGCATTCAGGGGTACCGGGACATATACAACACTTTATAATGCGAATATTACCGGAGTAGGTATTCGCAACACATTTACTACCCAAAACTTTGTAGTAAAACAGAGTTCTGTCATACCAACTGTGGCAGGACAGGCTGGTGATATTGTTTGGAATAGTGCACCAGCTCATACGGTTCCAATGGGATGGATTTATTCAGCATCGGTTCCAGGATGGCTCCCAATGGCAAATATACCTTAGGAGAAATATGAAGAAGCTAATCTTTATTCTCGCTTTAATTGGCTCTTCTGTGATTGCCCAACAGTTGCCTTATAACCCCACGCCTGTAACTATCGCCGGACTAGGGGCATCTGGCCTGTATTACAACTATGCTGCTGATCCTGGAACAGGAGCACTCCTTACCGGTACTGGATTCGGTTTTGCCGTGCCTCAAGTTCCTCAGCCACAGCAGACGGTGGCTCTAGCCGGAGCATGCAATAGCGGCCATTCTTGCCTTGTAGCGGTCGACCCTGCAACAGGTGCGATCCTTACGAGCGGCAGCGGTGGTGGTGCTGGAACGGTAACATCCGTCGGAGCTACAGGGACTGCTATCGTCGACGTGACCGTAACAAATCCAACCACTACACCGTTGATTATATTGACGCTTCCGAATCAGGCAGCTAACTGTGCTCTCGGAAATTTCACTGGATCTCCGGCCGCCCCCAGTTGCAGCTCTACACCACAATTCAATGGCGCAAACATCACTGGGATAAACTTCACCCAGATTGGTGGTACGGCATCTATTGCACAGCTTCCGGCCACAGTAATCCAAACAGTAGGGACTGCGACCGCAAATGTGATTCTCAAGAGAACCACTAGCAATACCGCGACCGACTCTTCCTTGACAGACAACGGCACGACCATAACGACGACTGAATCTATCACGGCCCCATCGTTCATCGGGACAGCTACGACAGCCACAAACCTACCTGGAGGCCTTCTGGGTTCTATGCCGTATCAGAGTGCACCAGGGACGACTGCGATGCTTGCAGGAAGCACATCATCAGCGATTGCGGTACTCACACAGACCGGAACCGGGTCTCTCAGTACGGCACCTAACTGGAATGCAGCTACTGGAACGGGGCTGGCCGCATTCGGTACTGCACCTACTCTGACAAATCCGGTAATCACCGGCGGATCGATCAATAACACTCCTATCGGAGCGACGACACGGTCTACAGGACAGTTTACGACCGTGAATTGTACCTCCACGTGCGTAGGCTCGAATATTATGGCCGGTGAAGGCGTCGTTGCTTTCTCTGCAACTCCAGCGTTTTCCTCAGGAACAGTCCAGTCTCAGATCATGATTCTGACTGCAAACGTGACATCATGGACGATGGCGGCGGGTGTAGCAGGCCGAGGATTCACGCTGACGCTATGCCAGAATGCCACTGGAGGTTTTACCGTAGCTGGGACACCAGCAAATGTACGTGGCTTTGGAACGATTGGAACAACTCTGAGTACATGTTCTTCGCAACACTTCACCTATAGCGGAAGCCAGACAGCATGGTTGGCCGATTCGGCGATGGTCATAAATATGTAATACGAGGTACGAAATGAAACGCTTTGGACTTGCCTTAGTCTTGGTCTTCGCATGTATCATTCTCTGCCTGCTGATGAAGAATCACGGAGTATCGGCCCAAGTAATCTCTCCCGTAGGTTCCCCCGCACCAGCCTTACATGGTAATGGACCACCTCCAGCGGCAGTGAATCAGACCTGTAATTCATCTCTGACAAATGTTCTCTATTATCAGAATGATGGTGGATTGGGAATGAAGTTCTGGTTTTGCGACGGTACAACTTGGACACAGAACAACGGAGCAATCACACTTGCAGGTACTTCAGCGGTGATTACATGGGGCCTAATTGGTGCTGGGGCCTGCACCACACAGAACATTACGATTACTGGAGCTGCGGTAGGTCAAGCATCCTATTCGTCTCCTATAGGCGATCCTGGGGCCGGGAATGCACGCATTAGTTCGTGGGTGTCTGCCGCCAATACTGTGACATTACGTGCCTGCAATTATGGCCTCACTAGTTTGGGCTTGAATGCGGTAGCATGGAAAGTGATTATTCCTTCTGTTTGACTTGTCCCACTTTGTCTTTGATCTGCCTCCTGAACACCGAATAAAGGAGAATTTCTCTATACGGAGCCGAGAATGTCCCCACTGCCCGAGTATTTCCCGAATGAAGGAGTCGAGTCTCTTACGATCCTTACAAAAGGTACCGGCGGTGGTAAATCCGTCATAGCTCGTATAGAAGTTCTTGAAGATAGAGATAGGGAACAGAGGATAGGATATGCAGAATATAGACTACAAACCCGTGAATCCATTAGCAGGATTGAGAATGAGATGGATAACCGCATGAAAACATTACAGTTAGACATCGATCAAGAGATGAAGGAAATCCGCAAAGACAATGCGGAGATCGAGAATGAGCGCCATGCTGAGATGAAGAGATATATGCAGGCTATCATTGGGATGCTCTTTATAGCTCTTGGAACGGTTCTCTGGAAGCTGATCGAAAAGTAAGAGCCCCGTCTCCGAGGCCCTACTAGTTATTTAGGGTCTACTGGCTTAGGTGGGTTGATCGGTGGAGGAGAGGGCGGTTTCGGCCCCACTGCTGGACTATAACCGGGAGGAACGATAGGCGGTTTTGGCCCTACCGAAGCTGCTTCAATCACTGACAACATAATGCCCCTTTCTGCGATATAAGATACCGCATACATAGATCATGCACGATAGATAGAGAGGACGCAAAACATCTGCGAATCTCACGGCTATATGCCAATTGTGCGTAAGGAACATGCTGATGTGGATTGTCTCTGGAATGATATAGATCATCATGGCCTGACCGATGAAACTCTTTACTATCAATCTCTTGCATTCGAGATAGGCCAATAAGAAGAGGAAAAATCCTACAATCTCAAAGCTGTAGTAGAGATAGAAATAGGTTATCGGCCCCATTGGCGTCAGAAGAATGTAGTCGCAGAAGACCCGAGCGATCAGCATCGTCATGAGCCAGCGCATCATAAGCGAAGTCTCCCGCCAGATCATGAGCCAGAGAAGAAAAGTGTGAACTAGAATGGTTGACCAAGAAAAGAAGGAATCGATCATACCATCAAGTATAATGGCCCCATGACGCGTATAGCATCATCTCGTGGCCGCGATCTGATCGAGAGCGTAGAAGGCTTGCGGATGAAGGCATACCAAGATGGTAATGGTGTCTGGACCATCGCTTACGGCCATACTGCCAATGTCCACCCCGGCGATACCTGCACACAGGAACAGGCCGATGCCTATCTCGCCGGTGACCTCCATCAGGCTGAATGGGCTGTCAATACCTTCGTAAAGATACCGCTTAACCAGAACCAGTTTGATGCCCTATGTTCCTTTGTTTACAACATCGGATCGGGCAATTTCAGCAAATCGACCATGTTGAAGCTGTTAAACGAAGGGAAGTACGAAGAAGCCGCACAGCAGTTCTTTGTGTGGGTCAAAGTGGCTGGTAAGTTTAGCCAAGGACTCATGAACCGTCGGATCAAGGAAGAAACATTGTTCATGGAGGCAGTATGATCACAGCGTTTTTCGTAAAGGCTTATAACTCAGTCGTTTCCTTCTTCTCATCGGTAAAGGCTTGGTTCAAGAAGATGTTTGTGAGACAGGCATGAACGATCAAGCGGTAACGATAACTCAGATTATTTCTGTGGTGTTGATCGTCTTGGGACTAGGGGCCATAGCCTCGGCAGATCACTTCAACATGCGCGATCTGGCTAATGCTGGAACCGTTGTCGTCGGCGCAGGTGTCGGTTTGCTTACCGGTAAAGCGTTGAGAAATAAGGATCCTCAAGTATGAGTGCCTTCCTGAAGTTGCATGAGAGATTGATTCTTATCGTCCTGGGCCTGCTTGTTGCAGGCTTTCTTGTTTGGAAGTTCCTTGATCATTCCGCAGCCGTCGCCGATAAGAAGTCGCTTCAGGCCGATGCGGTACTCCAGCAGCAAACAGTGATAAATAACAATCTGGCTGCGCAGGTCAAGAGCCAGGGAGATACTCTGACGCAGCTGGTAGTGCAAGTCTCCCAGGAGAATGCGGCGCTCCTACAGGCCATTCAGGTGAGATCTACGGCCACCGTGGTGCAGCAAAAGGTCGATAAAAATCTTCCTTTACCAGAACTAGCGACTCGTTGGGAGAATCTAGCATCACTACAGCCCACAGACATCACCGCAACGACGTCAGGATTGGTTGTGAGCGACGCAGGAAGCCGGATGACAGTCCAGGCCCTTGAAAACCTTCCTACGCTCACCCAGAACCTTGCTGACACCCAGGCTATAGTCCAAAACAAGGATTCTCAGATATCTAGCATGACGGAGTTCCAGGGAACTCTCCAGACGCAAGTCAAAGGGCTCAACCTACAAATCACTGACGCGGACAAGGCATGTAAGCTTCAGGTATCGGCAGTAAAGTCCGATGCCCGTAAATCGAAGATGAAGTGGTTCCTCACCGGTATAGGTATTGGTATCGGCGGCGGGGTCGCCATTATGGCGAAGCTACTTTAATACGGGAAGAAATACTCTAGGGCCTTCCAGCCATAAAATAACCCCGTCAGAACTGCGATAGGACTATACAGTATAACTACACCGATGAAAGCCCACCATAGCATCCGCATGGTTCGCATAGCATCTTCTTTTACTCTTGCTTCAATAAGCTCGTCGAATGACATTGTGGTACCTCCAATACAGATAAGATCTTGTCAGCGATTGCCAAAAGATCAAATGTCCCATCCAATCCAACTCCTTTGTAATCTTCATCGCTAAAGGCCCCATAACAGCAAACTTTCTGCTTCATGGCCTCGACAAAGATTATTTGAGCGATCTCATTTCGTGTCATCGAGTAACCTCTTGCTCCATTATGCGCTTGGCAGCCTCAACCCAATGAGCTTCATTTAGGTCATTGTTGTATTTACGCGAGTCCGACAATGCAATACCTTCTACTCCATCGACCAGATGTAGTCCGCTGAATGATTGGACGAATGCCTTGGGGTACTTTGTGAGAACTATTCTCTTTGCTTGTCTGATATCCACTTAATTCACTCTCTTTTCTTCGCATCTAACGTAGCGTACCGGTTTGTAATGGATATGCGGGAACTCCTTATGCCACCTATCACAACTAGCTTGGCACGTCTCTAGGCTTACGAATGGCATATCCTCTACGTTGTCCACGGTGAAAGTTTTTATGCCATTATTCGCTTCAGCAAGCCAGAACTCTTGATATACCTGCGGATTGAGATTCAAATGCTGTATGCCCATCTCGACTGTCATAAAATAGTCCTCGCCCCCGTAACCTCGGTATAGTGATCCTCGACAATAGCGTTCCAAGGTACAAATACTTCATATTCACTATTGAAGATGAAATAGCCTTTGCATCGTGAGCAATACTGCTTATGACTCCCGTTCGGAAATGTCTGCACGGTACGGAGTTTGTGGCGAAACCAGCTACAAATCCATTCACGCATCAGGGTCCTCCAATTTGTCTCCTATAACTTTATAGGCGCAATCCTCACATATCGTGCATGTATAGCAGTTGATATCTTCCTTGTGGTAATACCAAGGACCCTGACTATCATCGCAATAGTCGCAAATCGTCTCTGCTGGCTGTTCTTCAATTATTTCTAGAATCATTAGATTAGCCCTAAGCTTTCTGCGTTTGGAAGTCCTTCAATCGACTTCCAATATGCTATTGATTCTGCATCGGTATGTGGGATGTTGTTGAATCCGGTCAGCATCTCTACTGAATCACGGTAATCATCGTACCCATTCATGCAATCTAGCATGAGCTCCATAGCCCGAGAAGGTACCACCATGCCGAGATTGATAGCATAATCGACTACCGCATCGATCCGTGTGGCCGCAGCGTCTAGGCAGCGTTTCTGGCCGTCCAGGTTGCGGTTCTTTGCGTGGCCGCCTGCAATCTTTATGTCGGCTGAGGCAGAGTCTAAGGTCAGTGTGATATCCATGTTCGTTCTCCAGTTCCTCAACAATAGAATAGGTGGAAGAATAAGTCAAGCAGTATTTGAAATAAATATTTGACAACCGGTTGTTGTTGTGGCAATATCTATTCATGGCAAAGAAGAAAGAATTTTCCTATTCAGACCTTATTCTGTATCTCAATGAGAGATATACGGTTAGGCAATTCGCTACCGAAGCTAAGGTTTCAACCCAACATGCATACAACATATTGGATAGCAGGACTAAGCTTTCTGAGAGCGTCATCAAGGAGCTTGGTATCAAAGTAACTTATGAGGTGAGCAGATGAGAGCAATGTCAATCCTCACTGCCCAATCAGCCGCGAAAAGTTTCCTCAGGGCTTCGAACCGCTACCTCGCTAAGCATCCAGATTGGTCGAGCTTGAATATGCCGGAAGATCAGGCGGTTATCGATACAACCGAGGAAATGATGCATCAAGGTCATCTATTGCGTAAGCAGGCATGGATCGAGGACCATAGTGGCTGAACTAGAGGGATTCTATTACGACTTACCATTCGAGGAATATCAGAAGGTTCCTGCGCTCAACGGGTCTTCGATAGTCCACATGCGTAGGTCTCCTATGAAGTATAAGCATGAGCTGGATAACCCCACTCCTGCGACACCGACCATGATACTGGGAACGATCACGCACAAGATGGTGCTCGAGCCTAACATCGTAGGTGAGATTGCGATCTGGGGACTTGAAGCAGAGCAGAAGGTTCGTCGTGGAGGGGTTTGGGATGCGTTCCAGGCTACCAATGCGGGTAGAACGATACTTACAGCAGACGAGTACGAATCAACCTCTAATATGGCCTCTGGAGCACTCAGGAACTCGCCTATCAGCAAGTACTCGACCGCAGTGGGTCCAACTGAAGTTTCCATGTTCTGGAGACATCCTCATACGGGGCGTCGGTACAAAGCGCGCATCGACAAGTTGATTCCAGATACGCACACGATCTTTGACCTGAAAACAACCCGAGACTGCCATAGCTACAAATTCGGTGGACAAGCATATCAGCTCGGATATCACATAAAGATGGGCTTGTACGCTGAAGGTTACGAGTTTTTGACCGGTAAGGAGCCAAAGGTTGTGCTCGGAGCCATTGATAGCAAGGCTCCACATGAGAGCGCTGTTTATCGGGTAACAAGAGATGTCCTATTGCAGGGCCGAGAAGAGCTTATGAACTTGGTATCGCGTCTTGATGATTGCGAGAAGTCGAACTACTGGCCTGCCGAACATGAGATTGAAACAGATTTACTCTTACCGACTTGGGCAATGGATTCAAGCGAGGAAGAGTAGGGAAGGCGAACCGCGTTCGCACAAACGAAAAGGAGAATCACGATGGCATTACCTGAAACATATAGCGAGCTGTATCCAGGAAGGTTCCTTAAGGCTGATCTATTCAAGGGCCGAAAAGTAACCCTAACAATCAAGAATATCGACATCGAGGAGTTGCAAGGTGAAAAAGGAAAAGAGTCTAAGGTGGTCGTATCATTTACCGAACGACCGCTCGACTACGTTATGCCCAAGACATGTGGGTTCGCACTCAAGCGTATGTTCGGAAACAATCCTCGTGAGTGGGTTGGCAAGAGAGTTACGTGGTACCCAACCAAGACTAAGTTCGGACGGGAAGACGTGGATTGTATCCGCGTATGGGGATCTCCTGACATTGCCGAGGACATGAGCATCACCATCCCACAGGGCAGAAAGAAGCCTATGGAGGCGGTCATGCACAAGGTGAAGGCTGGCGAGTGCGGATTCAAGGGAGACAATGCACAGACAGCACCCGCAGAACCCACCGAGCAAGCAACCGAGCAGCCAGTCGATGAGATCTGGGAAAGTGGGAGGGAATAATGAATCACCAGGAGTTCGTTGCATGGCTTGTCCGTTCAGGTTTCCAGTTGCCAGAGAACACGGATAATATCGAGGGGATAAAAGTGAACGATACACATTACTGCTCTATCGAGGAGTTCAAGGAGATGAAGGAACTCATAGATCAGTTTCAGGATGTCTGCGGAAAGGAGGATTCTAATGGCCGGTGAAGCGATAACATCCGAACTCGAGCTACTGCGCATGTTGCTATATCGAGCAGTGAGAGAATTGGCCTTCATCCATTCTTACGATGATGGAAAGAGTTATATGATATCGAGCGCGGAGGGAGAATCTATTATCAATGAAGGCATGAAACTACTAGGATGCATTGACTTAGCAGAAGACGAACTTCCGATGCGATTGGTGAAAGCATGACAATTCCTAGCTACCGCAAGTACTCAAACAAGAAAGTAGTCACCGCATCCGGCATTAAGTACGACAGCAAGCGCGAGGCGAAGTACGGCGCTGAGTTGGAACTACTTGAACGGTGCGGCGCAATACGGGATCTTCAACGGCAAGTGCGGTTCGAAATCATCCCTAAACAGGATGGAGAGCGCGCCTGCACCTACATTCTAGACTTCATGTTCTTCGACAAAGAGAAAGGTGGTTATGTTTACGTCGACGTAAAGGGAATGAAGACCGAGGTTTATAACTTGAAACGGAAATTGATGCGCCACGTGCATGGAATTGTCATTACAGAGGTTTGAATTCCTGCGCCGGGCTGTTGTATTGTTCGGCGTGCGGTAGTAAGCTGTTTTAGTGAGTCTTCCTCCAGGAGATTCGATGGCACTCTGGGTAGCTCCCTGAGAATGGAACTAGGTGTTGGTAGCATCTAGTTCCGCCGTACCTGACTACCACAGGTTCAGTTCCAGCCCAGGAACTCCTCCCGCCAACCAGGGCAAGACATTCTAGGATACATCATGGACGATAAATTTATGGAATATCCAGAGCCTCATCCCTGTTTTGGGGATACAGTAATAAAGTTACGCTATGAACAGAATAAGAAACTCGTTCGCATATTGAATGAATATGCAACTACTTCAATCAACCCATTAGAGTGTGAATTTGCGATATCACTATCGTGCTCTCTTCGGAAAATAGAAAAAGAACGAGAAGAGGCATTCTCGGATATTGAAGTAGATATGAGAACAGATCAGGTTGATATTCCCCCCTATAATGCTATGGGCAAGGAGGACCCTGATGTACTCTAAAGTCTTCCAGCAGATATTCGATTCATCCATAAGCGATGACCACGTGGTGCGCCATGTCTTTATGGATTTGCTTGTCCTAGCTGATCGTCATGGGGTTGTGGACATGACCATAGGTGCTATTGCTCGGCGAACTAACGTCCCATTTGATGTAGTATCACACGCGGTAACAAAACTCACCGGGCCTGATCCAGCAAGTCGTACAGAGACAGAGGACGGTCGTAGGATGATTCCTCTCGATGATCATCGTGACTGGGGATGGACTATCGTCAATTTCTCTCATTACAACGCCATGCGCAATGAGGATGCTCGTCGGGAATACTTCCGGGAATACAAACAGAAACAGCGTGAGGCTAAACGTGAAATCAGTAAGATAGAGCCAATTGTCTCGGACAATGAAGGACTTTCCACCGTTTCCACCCCTACAGACGCACACGCAGACACAGACTTAAAAGCTCCCGAACGAAAAATCGTTCGAGATGTGTTCGCTTATTACATCGAGAAGACGAAGAGAAATCCCAAAACCTATAGCCTAACCCCAGGAAGGATGAACAAAGGACTCACGTGCTTCCGTCATGCATTGAAAGTTGCAGAGAGCGATACAGAGCAAGCTCATAGTTTGATGAATGCTGCTATCGATGGACTCCTCAAGAATGATTGGAATATGGGTAGGACTTCACGAAGTGTGAAGAAGTTTATCGAGTGGGAAGATCATGTGTTCCATAGCGTAGAAGTTATGGAGAAGCGCTGGAAAGATTATGAGGGAGTCCGATAATGTTTACGCCTGAACAAATTAGAAAATACGCCGAAGAGATATTCCATGATCAGAAGATGGGTACTCGGCCAGAACAGAGAATGAAATGCCCTATTCATGGTGGGGATGACAGGAATTTCGCTTTCAATCTGGATCGTGGATTATGGACGTGCTGGTCCCATTGTGGATCTGGAGGAATGGTTCAGCTTGATCAGAGACTAAATGGGGGCGACCGCCAGGAAGCTACCGAACGCCTCTTCAAGAAGCTTGGCATAGTTGCAAAGTATGCGGCAAAGCAAATGGTCTGCACTTACGACTATGTTGATGCATCTGGGAAACTTCTCTTCCAAAAGGTTCGCCTAGAGCCAAAGGATTTCCGGTTTAGGACTCCTTCTGGAAAGTCTGGGTATACCTATGAGTCCCCAACTGTAGATCGACCGCTGTACGGCCTACCTGGCGTCATTACGGCCAACATAATCTTCATATGTGAGGGAGAAAAAGACGCAGATACCGTAAATGGAATGGGTTCATGGGAAGCTGGACCAATGGGAATTGTCTATGGAACAACTCCAGGGTCATGCTCTAGCTGGCTAGAAGCCCACGCCCCATATATGGCGGGAAAGAGGGTTGTCATCTTTGAGGACAATGATCAAAACGGAAGAGATTTCGTCAAGATTGTTGCAAATTCTGTAGTCAAATATGCTCAATCGGTGAGGATTGTTCGCTTTGAAGATCAACCCGAGAAATCGGATCTCACGGACTTCGTTCAGGCTATGGGGAAAGAAGCTCTTCTAGAGAAGATAAAATCGGCTGAGATATTCAAAATAAAGGAAGATGAGATCGTACCTGCAGTTATCGAAGGTCTAGAGTTTGCTATGTCTGGAAACGTAGAGACGAATTGGTTGATTGAAGGTGTTATCCAGAAGGAAGGTAATGGCATAATCATGGGAGATCCGAAGGCAGGAAAGAGCCTTGCTACCGTGGACATGATCATTCACCTTATCGCTGGAGCACCATGGCATGGTTGCGAGATCAAAGACCCCATTCGTGTTGGCTTGATTACTAGGGAAGATGCTCCCGGTCTCACCAAGAAGCGTATTCAGAGATTGCTCAAGGGAAATGGATTCAATACTACCTATCTAAAGGATCGTCTTTGGGTGAATAGCCGGGAGCAGACAAAGACTTTCGATATTCGCAACGACCATGACTTCGAGACGCTGACTAGGGATTTCCGTGATCGTAAATGCGAGATAGTCTTCTTCGATGTATTCAACCGCATACATACTCTCGATGAGAACGACAATACGCAGATGGCATCGGTCACTGCACGTCTCTCTGAGTTCGGTGCGGTGGTAGGATGCCAGGTTGCACTCATTCACCACATCAACAAGGACACAGGAAACACAAATGTATTCAATCGTTTGCGTGGTGCTGGATCGTTGCATGGCTGGATGGAATGGGGATTGGCTATAACCACCACTAACCCAGATGATGAAAAATCAGATTGGATACGCCGTATAGATTTCGAGAGCAAGGAAACTACGGTAGATCCTATCTCTTTCAAGATAGTTGACGGTCCGGAGTCGACTAAATTAGTACAGCAAACCACAGATTTTCGTAAACCAGTATCAGTGTTTGATCGCAAGATGAGAAGCGCTGGTGTTCAATAGCACCACGGCCCGACGAGTTCAAAAGGAGGAAACATGACCGCAATCGAGATAGTAAACGAACAAGCTGAGGATGATGGCATATGGTTCATCGCAGAAACGATTACAGAGGCGTATCTGCAACGGGAATTACGTCGCCTACATGCGGCGGTTGAAAAAGATTATGCGGAGGCGAGACATGGAGAAAACTCCGTGGTGGCTAAAACCAATCAGCCCTGAATATCTCGAGCCAATAGAAGTCAAGCAGGCGCGATGGCTGAAGAATCTTAGAGAGAAGATCGAAAAGGAGAAATCGGATGAAGCTGCAAGGTAAAGCATATGTTGTAGAAACGGAATTGGGTAAGCGAGTCTGTATTGAATCGTCAGGTGGAACGCAGAATCCATTGATCATTCGGTCATTTGGACGTACAGATCTCGACTCGGCAGAGAACCTTTGCCTTAGCCTGAATGCATGGCGGGAATCGTATGCGCTGAAAGCAATTGAGGAAACAGTCAACGAAATGGAGCATTTACATGACTAAATCTGAACTGAAGCGATTGCAGGAAGTTAGGCGCACCGCACTGCCAAAGGTTGTTGAGCGTGTAGTAGTAGTCAAGCAGGATAAGTGGAAAGAGAATCTGCAAAGACAGCTCGAAGAAGAGAGGTATGGGCTATGACACCGATACGTCAGACTGATGAGTTCAGCAATCAAGCGCATGGAGTTCGATATACGGATTTCTGCCGCTATTGCCGTGAGATGGAGCCTTTATGGGATTCTGTACGAACCAACAAGGAATGGGCTAGTTTCGTGAAGGCATCCCTATGAGCCGCGCAAAGCTTCTCTCGATGCTGATAGCTAATCCATCTTGCGATAAGAAGATCTATCCCCATAACTGGCTTCCCTACTTCAAGGCCAAAGAACTGAGGTGGCTATTCTCCGACTTAGAAGAACTGGGGTTCTTGCGCCGTTACCCTGATCATTTCGAACTGACTGCCGATAACATGAGGACTACTGATCGTATGAAAGATGAACGGTTCGTAACGATGCGCTATCCGGATGCTGAGATAGTGAAGATTTATCGCCACCTTGACTTCTACGAGGTTCGTAGCAGGTCGATGGGGATAACCCTTGGGATTATGAAGAGGACGAGTGGTATGGCTTGGGGGTCAGCAAAGCGGTACATCATAGGGCGAGAGAGAGATGCATAAGCTGGCCGCCCTAAACATCGGGGCGGCTGTAACGAATCACAACATCATGGTTGGTTCGTAGATCTATTCTATGCTAATTGCCGAGCCATATCAGCGGCGCACCATCAATCGGGCTGAATAGAGGCTGCGATATTGGTGCAGCGAAGGTATCCTGATCGGCACGCAGCTCGATCGGCCATGCACACATAGCGACACCTGATCCGATGTGCACCCAATAGTCGTTCCCCATAGAGAGAACGCTATTGGATGTCTCGCAGAATCGGCCGCAGTGTCGACAATATGAAATCATAATCACTCTTTCCAGACTACAAATTAGTCCATAAATCTTGCTCTTCTACTCGTTTTTCTTTGGGATCTTTCCAGCCTGCTGATTTTGTATTGCTCCGGTTATTCGATTGTTCCTTTGGAGTAGACCATTTGCAATTATTCGGTTCATAATTGCCGTCGTTGTTTATTCTGTCTAAAGTTTTCCCCATTGGTCGATTACCCATATCAGAATAGAATTGTTCAAATGAATGCCATTGAGGACATACCGAGATACCTCTAGCTCCATAGCGATGATACTTCTCCGCGTTAGGATTGTTGCATCGGTTCATCATAGCGCCCCAGCTCCTATATTCACGCGAATGGATCATCCCATGAGTTTTATTTAGGTGCGAATATTTAGCGTTGAGAACCTTACCTTTTTCAATATTCAGTTCATCGTTCAAGCAACCGCAGCTTTTTGTGGACCCGAGTTTTATTGGGCTATCTCTCATAACTTTTTCTTTTCCGCAAGAACATCGATAGAGGCTATACGTTAGGTAATGTTTATCCTTTCTGACGTTTGGAGTTATAAGAGTCAACGTCTTGGCGATTGCTATTACCGTCTCGATATCCATTTAGTACCTGCTCACATGCTGTATAGCTTCGGTTGTTCCCGCCGATGCAAGGCCAATTGCGGCCGCACCGATGAAGAGGATGAGGACGACGCAGGCGATGAAGATTAAAGGGGCGCAATCACGTGCTTTGTCGTAGTAATGGCCGGTGAAACCAAGGCCGAAGCGAATCATGAACTTCATCATCATGCCTCCATGTTTCGGACAGACTCGGCAGCTTCTGCCATGCCGAATTCATCTAATGTCTCAGCCCGTAATGTACGGACAATATGGCATCCAGGCTTGCCGAGTAGATATAGGTGGATGCTTCTCAGTTTCTCTGCTGCTAGTCCACCAGTGGCTAAAACTAAAGGTTTACGCATTTTCGGCTCCATTGATTTCCGTTGAGTCTTGGAAGTGTTATGGCTCTTTCGATTTCCCAGCCAAGGCCTATTCTCAATTTTAGACATCTAATGCTAATAGAGCATCGTCCATCATTTATCCAATCAGTACAGCACTTAGTCTCTCCGAATGCAGTGATCCATATATTACTTTTCTTATTTCTAGATTGGACTTCCGTCGTAGTCCATCTGCAATTTTCTGGGGAATAATTCAAACGCCCATTTATGCGATCTAAGGTGAGTCCATCAGAATATCCATTTTCATATGACCAATTTGCAAATATTCGCCAATTAGATAGCCATTCATCACAAACTGTTATGCCTACTTTTCCATATAGGTAATACATAGGATTTTTGGGGTTGTAGCATCTTTGCTTCATATTGGCCCATGTCCGATATACCTTACGATGTTCTCGTACCCTCATTTCCACTCCGTAAAGACGTTCTTATGATGATCATCTGAGTTAGAGAACAGGTGGACAATCGTGATCACTGCAGCCTTCACTGTAAGTACGATAAATATGGCGAAGAATGCAACGATAGCCAAGGACAGGATGTAGAAAGCGATATCTGTCATACAAATTGTTCGCTCTCTTCTTTTGTAAACTTGGCACCCGCAGCCATAGCCATTTCTTTGATTTGTCCTAGAGATATATTGCATTCGGCTCCATCACAATGGCGCTTATGATGTTCTGCCAATATTAGTGCGAATTTAGCGAACCACTGTTTCTTTGTCATATCGATGCCTATGCTAGATACATGTGAGAGCTGCGTAAGTGGCAGAGCGACTGCCGAATGGATTCACCTGTGTTGACTAAATGAAGACGGACTTCATTGCGTGTTATTTCGTCCACTTCGTATATGTCATTCAGGTGTAAGTAGGATTTCTCCGGTAGACGGGAAAAACCAATGCAGATATGAGGCTTCAATTGATTCACTGTCATGGAAGTATCACTACTTTCTGAGAACAGATAAGTCTGAAAGCTTTTTGGCGTGCGGTGGACAGATCATATAAAGAACGAACTAAGATACAGACCATTTGTTCGTAGATATCATATGTGGTCATGACTAAGCTCCTCTCACCATCTTTTGCCACGGAGATTCAATGGTTGCTTCCAATGCAGCAGGCTCACGTGAAGCTACGAAGTCAACAAGTTCATCCATCGTTAGGTGGCCGTCGACGACTTCATTGAACATGTCCGAGATGTCGTACATGATGTCTCCTTCAGCTAGCCAGGGCCAGATAGAGGCTATGTCATTGGCGCAGACGGTACGATCGGAGAACACTTCGCCGCCAGCTGCTAGGTAAGCACGTCCAAGAGCGCACCCAGTGCCTCCCTTGTCGCTTACCCATTGGGTACCGTCATTGGCTTGGAACATCGATGAACCAAGCAGGATCGAGTCAGACAGCTTCATATTGACCTCATTTCATATTGAGACAGCGCGTACTGGAACACTTCGGAATACTCAGAATCTGCGAGGTTTCTATTCGCGTAACACACTACGTCTTCCGTGCTGGGCATGTACTGGCAGATTGCATTCGTCTCACCATGGCCTTCGTCATAGATGTTCCATACGATCTTGTCTTGGGATAGGAATGCGGTTAGTAGGATTGCGGTGATCATTTGTGCAGCTCCATTCACCAACACGATAACTATGCGCTCTATTCAGAAATACGTCAAGAGTTATTTTAGGGTTGACGCCATATATTTTGTCGGGTACATTCTATATATGGAAAAGACTATCAAGTATCACATCGAATTGACGGAAGAAGAGGACGGGATGCTTTATGCACTGGCTACTGCTTATTCCAAGAAGTTTGGCGTAAAGGTGTCTAAAGCCGCAGCAACTAAACTCTCAATTAAGCTGGCATTTAAGAAAGAGTGTGTCTAATGGGGCCTAAAGTCAAAGAAGGGCTGCTGATCCTGCTTATAACTTGGGGCGCCTGCGTACTCAACGTTGGAATATGTGTCATCCTGCTTGGTGATAAGTAATGGCTAAATATAGGCTTATCAGAGCATTGATATCTCAACCGGACGATAAAAATATAAGATATATCCCATTAACTAGGGGCCAATTTGCAATTGTCGATGCTTCGGATTACGAAGAACTCAATAAAACTAATTGGTACGCAGCTTGGTGCAAGAATACAAAGAGCTTTTATGTCCATAGACCTAATACAGAAAGAAAGGTTGGATCAATTTCAATGCACCGTCGCCTTTTAGGTTTGGAATATGGAGATAAAAGGAATGGAGATCATATAAACGGAAATACTTTAGATAATCGAAGATCAAATTTGCGCATAGCTACTCCCCATCAGAATAGCGGCAATAGTAAGCTCCGTTCAGATAATACAAGTGGATATAGGGGAGTTTATCCCCATAATCGAGATAAAGGTAAATGGTGTGTGGCTCAACAAATTACAGGAAGAACATCTAAGCATCAAGGAGTGTTTTCCTCCAAAGAGGATGCTGCTCAAGTCTACATATTGATCGCTTATTTGAATTTCGGGGAGTTTTCGAGTTTAGGAAGAGATTACAAGTGCGCTCTGTTTGGAGGGAAATAATGGGAATCGAGGGGATTATGGAAACAATCATCTATTTAGCACTAGGAGCCTCAGCGTTCGCCCTCCTGGGCTTCGTGATTGGGGATATGCATGGCAGGCCCAAAAAGCAGAGACGGGACGCTAAGGGCCGATTTGTGGGCAAAATTAAATACTTTTGGGCGGATACGAATGTGCCGAGACATCTACCTCCTCCTGATTGGTTTGGGCCAAAGGAGCTCATAAAGCATGAAGTAAATATCAATTCACCGATTGCTGGCATGTCTCGCTCTAGATTCCCCGGAAGGTTTGTGGGTAGATTTCCTACGGCTAAAGCAACGAAGAGGGATTTAGATGCCGTATTAGGGACCAATTATGATCCTCTCTTTATGGAGTCTGACAATGATTGATCGATCAAAACACCCCAGGAAATACATAACTCCTGGAATTCCATGCAATGCTGGAGAGTACCTAACGTGGTACTGGAGTCTTTCTTATGAAAAACGGAGGGAAATAAACGAAGAAAGAGATCGATTAGAAGCTATCAAGCGTAAGAAGATTTCATGGAAGATTATGAATAGAATCTGGTATTTACGTGGAAAACTCGCTGAGTTTATTGCCCCGGAAGGATGGTTTGATTGTGACTAAGAATAAGTTCAAGCCACTTGCCATAAAGCCTCCAAGATCACGTGAAGAACGACGCTATGAAGCGAAAGAGCGAGAATATTCCAAGCTCGAATCAACATCTGATCGAATACTTGCCGATCTGCTGAAGAAACTGGAGAAGTAATCCTTTTTCTCCAGACTGCATCCAAACACAGCATGTGGATATTTTCCGCACATCACCATGACCGCATTGAGCATCTGCTTGAGCAACAACTCTACGTTCTGAAGCAGATTCTCCGTGTACTCAATCCCCCACATTTCATCATCACGCAGATTGGAGACGATATGGCTACTCAACAGCCCGTTGTAGGAGTAAAGATTGGTGCAACCGGCACCTTTCAGGAAACATACACAGATCCTTCAGGAAACCCCATTACGCTGCCCACGGGCATTACACCAACCTGGACATCATCCGACACCGTAAACGCGCCCGTGGTGGCATCTGCGGATGGAACTACCGCAACTGTCACAGTACCGACTACAGCACCAACCACGCTTGTGGGTACAACGTTCCTTCTGAACATTACGGCTACATTGGCAGATGGGACTGTGGTCAATGGTGCGGTTGCTGTGCCGTTTTTGGCTGCGACTGGAGTCAATTCATTTGTAATCACACAGTTGAGCTAAATCAACTAGAATCAATAGATCTGGCTTCCACTTCGGAGGCCTTTTCTATTTAACTTGACGCATGTGATAGGCTTGACTTTACGCCGGGCTTGAGGACAGACAAAGTACAAATTCGCCTTTGATATACTCAAATCAATGCAAATCGCAGCCAATTCGATACGAACAGATGCAATCGTAGACGAAATCTGCGAAAGACTCTCAATCGGATCAAATCTAGTTGAAATCTGCCAAGATCCACACATGCCAGATAGAGCAACAATCTCAAGATGGCAAGCGAATGATGAAGAACTTGCATCACGTATTGCGCGTGCGCGTGATATAGGACAGGATTACTCAATCGATGAATGCAAGCAAATAGCGGATTTAGCTACCCCAGAAGATGTAAATGTAGCAAAACTAAGGATTTTCGCTCGTCAATGGGAAGCAAGCAAGCGTGCATCTCGTAGATTTGGCGACAAGATCCAGCAAGAGCACACTGGCAGCGTTGGTGTACAGTTGGTTCATAGCATTCCTCGACCTGAAAGGGAAAAATGACAATTCAAGATGTCCGTGAAGTTGCTCAAGGTCGTTTGGTCAATCAATTCCATGATAATGATTGGAATGTGCATAATTGCAGCACTCCATATAGAGAAGATAGCGATTTATGCTCTATTGAGATAGTGGGTAGATACAAGACTTCTGCTGTATTCCATCGCAGCAAGATGACGAAAGAGTCTCTCGCTAAGTTCATATCTGAGGTGCAGGTTTCGATGTTCAAGTACAATCCTGATCTAGAGGCGGCAGCATAATGGCAAACTATAATCCACAGCTCACAACGAATCTTGGTGTTGGCGAGTCGCAAGTGCTTACGAATGCAACACTTACGACACCATTCTCAACACAGGCGATTGCAGTCGGCCGTGATGGCGCACAGACGCCGATTGTGGCCTTCTTCAACAACACAGCACTATTGGCTACGATTCAGGCTGCACCGGTTGATGTAGATGCTGCCTACGTGGCTTGCACGACTGTAGCTGCAGGGAATGCGCTCTACTTCACCACAATTGGCCCATTCCTTCGCGTATCGTTCCCGTCAGATCCAGGAGCAACAACGTTTACTGTGGTGCGCTAATGGCGGATTACAGCCCGAGATTGACCACTAATTTAGGGGTTGGCGAACAGCAGATACTGAGCAACTCTAGTCTCGCAAGCCTCAATACACAGGCTGTTGCGATTGGTAGAGATGCTGCACAGCGACCATTCATTGGCATATTCAATGCTTCGGCTGTCGACGCGAATGTACAGGTTGCTCCAATCGATCAGGATTCAGCATATACATCATTCAATGGGACCGTGGTTACGGCTGGAACGATGTTGTATATCCAGCTATCTGGGCCACTTCTAAGGCTCAACTTCGCCACTGATCCCGGTACAGGCGTTGTGACGGTTGCGCGATGACGTCAGGACTCGATAGGTTCCAGATAGACTTCAATAAGCGCTATAAACCCTACGAAAAACAGGCTTTATTCCATGCATCAACCAAGACATACAACTTCTTAGGTGGTGCTGCAGGTCCTGGCAAGACTGCTTGTGGCATCGTTGAGCATATGATGGCGTGCAATGAGTTCAACATCGATGATGCGCCTCATGTAACAACATTGTTCGTGCGTAGAACGAATCCTAAGCTCGAAGATACGGTCATCAAGCGCTTTATGGAGCTGATACCGCGTGAGTTGTATGCTAAGTTCAACGAAACAAAGAAGGTTGTGACTTGGCACAATGGAGCTACAACCAAGTTCGCATCGATGCAGTATGAGTCAGATGCGTATATGCAAGGTCAGTGGTACAAGATCTTCTTCGATGAGATGTGCGAGTTCACGTTCAAGCAGTGGAATGCAATTTCACCTTGGAATCGTTGCCCGGTCAGCGACAATAGCACGAAGGATGGTGCTGGTAATCCGATAGGAATAGGCTCTCCTTGGGTTCGTGCACTGTTCGTTGATAAGAAGCCTTATGTCGAGATGGACGACGCGCAGAAGGCTATGTACAACCCCAATGATTACGGGTATTTCCCATGTACCTATCTCGATAACCCCATCTATGCCAACAATCCTACATTCATTGCGAGTCTGATGAGTCTGCCTCAGGCTATCCGTGAGGCCATGATGAATGGTTCATGGGATGTGGTGGGTGGTTACTTCGTTGGTGCATTCGATTCAGCGGTGAATGTGTGTGATCCGAGTGAATGTCAGCCGAAGTACTGGCATAGGCGATGGATTAGTGGTGATTGGGGATTCGCTCACAAGTCTGCGATTTACTGGCATTATATGGACGACTTCGGAGTGCTTAGGACTTACAAGGAGTTGGTTGTCGATAAGCATGACGCTGAGATGTTGGCTGAGGCGATCATTCGTGAGTCTGTCGACGAGGATGGCAAGATGCCCAAGTTCCTGGCATTCCCGTTCTCGCATGATGCATTTGCGAGTAAGGAGACAGCTACTATGGGCATGAATGCTACTCCAGTGGCTGCTCGTATGTCTCAGATACTCAAGCCATATGGGATTCCATCTCCTGTAAGTGCAGGTAAAGACAAGCTTGGCCGTGAACAGCAGATGTACAACATGCTTCGACGGACCATACCTTCAGGTGAGCGCGATGGACAGCCTCATATGGTGCCGAACTGGATTGTGTCGGCTAATTGTCCTGATCTGATTCAATGCTTAGGGACTGCACCACGTGATGAGAAGCGGCCCGAGCACATTGCGCAGTATATCGGCGATGATCCATTGCAGGGTGCCGGGTATGGCATTTATCATATCTTTGGGAAGCCTGCAGACAAGCCATTGGCGATTCAAGCTGTTGAGCTATGGAATGCACATCCTGAATCATCGATGCATGACAATGTGATGAGGCGTATAGCATTCGATGCAAAGGCGAATAGGAAGCATCAGAGACGTAGCAGTTGGGCGAGGTAACTATGATTCCTGAGATAATCGGTGGCGTAATCGCTCTAGGATGGCTTATAGACCGCTCATTGATCAAATCGAGGCTACAGCATGTCCAGATTGAGTTTGATGCCAAGAAGGGTGTGCACGAGTACGTTCTGAAGGCTAAAGAGTCGCTGATTCAGAAGCTTGAGCGTGAGAACTTCAGGTTGCATGAAGAAGCGCAACGGTACAAACCTGATTCGGATCTACTGCGTGCAAAGCTGATTGAAGCTGAGAACCTGAAGAAAGAAGTGTTGACTTTGAAGGAACCCATCCCTCAGACTAAGACCATAAAGGCTTCTTCGGCGGCTGAAGTGCGTAAGTTGATTGAAGAGCAGAACTTCTTGGAAGAGCAGGAGAAGAAATAATGCCCGATGTAGCGCAGTTGAAGAGCCTAGCGATTGCGAGAATGAAGTCTGCGGGCATGATCCATCCGCATACAGGGATGGAAGACATAGCAGACAAGATTCTCAATGATTTCGCCGAAGCTTGCTTTATCGTTCCAGAAGTTACCTATGCCAGTCTTGGCAAGGAAGTCAAGGAAAAGAGGAAATCTGATGCCAGTTGACGGAAACGGTAAGTTCCAGCTCAGTGGTCTACGCAAGGGTTCTGACGGTAAGTTGCCATCTGGAAAGCTTGCTCCGAAGTCGCCTAAGGTTGAGTCGCCTGAAGTCAAGATGCATGAGGGTGATGAGGGCGGCATGAAGCATGTGACCGTCCATGAGAATGGTGATGGCAGCTATAAGGCCCAGCATCATGATGGCGAAGAGCATGATTTAGACAACATCGAGGCTTTGAAGGATCATCTGAGCCAGTTCTTCGATGAAGAGGCCCATGAAGGTGAAGATGGGGGCATCGATGGAGCCAAAGAAAACAAGTCACATCCGCAAATGGGTAGCATGGGCGGGGATGTGATGTAGCATAGATGTATCCGGGCGATGCCCGTCAAAGGAGAAATTATGGCAACTCTGCTAACGGGCCTAATCGATGCATTTGATTTCGCTTATGGTGTAAATACAAACGCTTCTGGAGCACTTCAGGTCATCTCAGGTAGCAATGCTGCTGGCACCTATACGGTAACGTGTGCACCATCCAATCTGGTTAGTGCAGACGGTCTTCCAATAATCTTGGGGACAAATACCACTATCACGATTGGTGCTAATACTTCGATTGAGACTGTTGCTCCTACCGCAGTATCAGTCAATGCTCTTGGTCAGATTCTAATTACGGCTGTGTTTGCCCAGGCCCATAGCACGGGTGACACGGTTCGCTCTGGAACTAAGGGTATTGCAGAGGCTGTAAACTACGCCCACTCGATTGGTGGTGCATTGGTTTCGGTATCCTCGGCGACTGGAATCACGCAGGCCGCGAAGGTGGCTACACTCGGAGCGATCCTTGGGTATGCAAACGCTCCTTTGCTTGATTATCTCGGTACGGGTGGAACGACAACTACGAGCTGGCTCTCTACTGGAACCACGACTCCAGTAGTCTATACAACCGCATCTGGAATTCGACTGTACTAAGGAGCTTTTGTGCCATTTTGTGCGCCGCAACTTGTATTTCAGAAGACATGGCTGGCTCAGACAGCAGCCTTGTCGATTCCTAATGTATTTACTCCCCAACAGACAGGTGTTTATAGAGTCACAATCTCCCTTAGAGGCCCATCTCAGCCTACATATAATGTAGTTCTATTGGCTAATCTCAATTGGACTCAGCAATATTCGGGGGCAACGGTTGGTACATTTGCAAATATCGTCACATTCAATAATGGATCATCCCAATGTAATTCTGCTATCGATACCATAACTTCTTCTCCGATATCTTTAGTAACGTCTTATAACGGAACTGCTAGCTATTCATACGATCTATCTATTGCAATCGAACAGCTTGCGTAATGTCAACCCAGAAGGAATGCTCGGAATGTGGCAACCGGGCATTCTTTCGTATCAAGAACGGCAACAAGATACGGAAAGAC
>Ga0137412_10000136_pt1 | contig 44292 bp, 34 predicted proteins | sample CZODoug2_1_16fun_FD_122160 | JGI IMG/M metagenome (GOLD analysis project Ga0137412, IMG submission 122160) | Vadose zone soil fungal communities from Angelo Coast Range Reserve, California, USA - CZODoug2_1_16fungal (Hybrid Assembly) | ecosystem: Environmental > Terrestrial > Soil > Vadose zone...
AGCCACTCCGGGCCGCCGGCATCGGCGATGGCCGCCTCGGCCACGTGCAGCGCGATCAGCTGATCCGGTTCGATCGCGGACACCGAACTGGGCATGATCCCGAATCGAGTGGGCTCCACCACGGCGTGTTCGTCGACGAACCCGCCTCGGCGGCAGTAGATCCGATCCGGCGCGCCCGGCCCCGTGGCGGCGGTCGGGTCGTAGTAGGCGGGATCCCACCGGTTCTCGGGTACCTCGGCGATGGCGTCGACGCCCGCCACCAGGTTGCGCCAATAGGTACTCAGATCGGGGGCACCGGGCAGCAGCACGGCCATGCCGACGATGGCGACGCCATCCGGGCGGTCCCGGCCGACGGCGTCCATCACCAGCCCGACGCGGTGTAGACCACCGACCGCAGCGACTCGGGTCCCCAGGCGAGCTCGCGCAGCAGGGCGCCCGTGCCGGCCTCGGCATCGATCAGTCGGATCCCGCGGCGTGCGTAGTCCCGGGCCAGGTCCTCCGACACCATGCCCCCGTGGATTCCGTGGGGTGCCCACGGGCCCCAGTGCACGGTCAGACACCGGCCCCCGGTACGCCGCGACCAGCGCGCGCCGAGGGACTCCAGGGCGTCGTTGGCCGCGGCGTAGTCGACCTGACCACGGTTGCCCAACGCGGCGGCGATGCTGCCGAACAGGACGGTGAACCGCGGGCCATCGGGCAGCTCGCCCAACGTGTCCAGGAGGGCGCGCGCTCCATCCGCCTTGGTGGCGAATACCCGCGCGAAGGAGCGCGCGTCCTTCTCGGCGAACATCTTGTCCTCGATGACGCCCGCCGCGAACACCACGCCGTCCAGCCGCCCGTACGTGGCGTGGACTTCCTTGGCCGCCCGGCTCAGCGCCGTCGGATCCGCGGCGTCCACCGCGCGGTAGTGCGCCGCCGAACCCAGCGCGGTCAACTCGGTGAGAGTCGCGGTCACCTCCCGCGCAGCCAACAGGGCACCTGCGGCCGCGTCGACCTGCGCCATGGGGATGCCCTGGCGGGCGAGCACGGCACGCAATTGGGCCCGGTCCCGCGCCACGGCCGTGGCCGGGTCCTCCGGCTCGGTGGGCAACGTGGTGCGGCCCAGCAACTCCAGCCGGCACCCGGACGTGGCGGCGAGCGTCGCGGCGAAACGGGCGGTGATGCCCCGGGCACCACCGACCAGCAGCACGACGGCGTCCCGATCCAGGCCCAACGCCGCGGCCTCCGACGCGCCCTCACCGGCCGGTCCGGCGCCGGTATTCGCCAGCACGCCGAGAGCGGATTCCACCAGGGTCGGAGCGCGGCGGCCCGTGGCGCCCCACAACACCACGGGCTCGCGGCCCCCGGCCAGGAGCTCCTCCACCAACACCCGGCCGACGTTCTCCCCCGTGGCGTCCTCGATCTCGATCAGCCGTACGAGCATGTCCGGGTATTCACGGGCCAGGCTGCGGATCGCCCCGCGCAGACCGTCGGCGCGCCCCGACTCCGCGCCGGGGGAGTCCGCGGCCGGCCGGACCGTGAGCAGCAGACGTGGACGAGCGCGCAACGCGGCCTGGAGGGCGGGAACGCAGGTCGGCAGAACATCCGGGCCCTCCTCACAGAGCGGGTCGAGCAGCAGCACACCGTCGATCGCACCGTCCGCCGCGCAGGCCTCGTGGGTTGCTTCACGCAGCAGCGCCTCGGCGCCATGCCCGCTCAACCGGGCGGCGACCTCAGCCGCGACGACACCCCCGCCCAGTACCAGGAACCGCGTCCCGGCAAGGGTTTCGGCCCCGGCACCTCCGGCGGGCAGCAGCGTCTCGACGTGCACCAGGCGGACCGGCGGGTGCCCGGTGATGGCCTGTTGCGCAACCGGCGCCGGTTCGGCGGACGGGCCGAGCAGTCGAGCGGCGAGCAAATCGCTGAGCGCCAGGGCGGTGCGGGCCCGGGACAGCTCCTCGAGCTCGGCATCGCTGAGCGAATCCAGACCCGCCTGCCCACCGGTGGCGAGACGCTGGGCCAGCAGGCCCACGATCTCGGTGCGTTTGATGGAGTCGATCGACAGATCGCTCTCCAGGTCGAGGTCGGGCTCGATCATCTCGGGGGGATAGCCGGTGCGTTCCGCCACGATCTCGATGACGATGCGCAGCACCCCGTCGTGGTCGAGCGTCTCGACGGTCGGCGACTCGAGGGTCGGGGCGATGGCCGACGCCGCGACGGAGGCCGGCGACCTGACGGGTGTGGGCGCCGCCAGTGCCGGGCCGGGCAGCGGAGCCGGGGAGGGCCGCGGGACGAACGATCCGTCAGAACCTAGATGGGCCAACAGAACGTCACGCTGCGCAGCCAACATCTCCCGGCCCGCGCGCAGGAAGTCCGCGATCAACGCATCCGTCGCGGCTTGGAACGAGTACCCATCAGCCGGCGTTGCCACCAACGGCTCTTTGATCGTGTGGGTCGGCGCCAGCGCACCGGGCAAGTAGTTACCGTCGGCGGTACGGACGAGGTGCCCGTCCACGGTCCAACCGGGGCAACGCGGGGCCGGCGCCGCAATGGCGTCGAGGGCATCGCGTCCACGCAACAGCCGTCCCGGGTCGACCTCGACGCCGCATACGGCCAGTGCGGCCAGCGCATCGAGAAAACCGGCGATGCCATCCCGCCGGTCCTCCAGTGCAATGGCCCGGTGGGGTCGGTCGCCGAGCACGGCCGATACGCAGCGGGTGAGTACCGCACCGGGCCCCGCCTCGACGAACACCCGGGCGCCCGCCGCATACATGGCCTCGATCTGGTCCACGAATCGCACCGGCGACACGAGCTGCGCCGCGAGCTCGGTCCGAATGTGGGCGGGGTCCGCCGGGTAAACCGCGGCGGTGCGGTTGGCGAACACGGGCAGTTCCGGGGAGCGGATCTCCCGGGTGGCCAGCACCTGCGCGAACAAGGAGCCCGCGTCGGCCACGACGGGGCTGTGGAACGCGCACGCGACCGGGATCCGCTTGACCGAGAAGCCGGCCGCGGCCAGCTCCCCGATCGCCCGCTCGATCTCGTCCGTGCCACCGGAGATCACCGTTTGCCGTGGGGCATTGAGATTGGCCGCGACCACGTGCCCGCACAGCCCGGCGGCGGCCAGCACGGCCTCGACCTCGGTGGCACCGGCGATCACCGCGGCCATGGCGCCGGGGTCGGCGCCCTCGCCGATCGCCTCGAGGATCACCCGGCCGCGTTCGTGGCTGAGCAACGGGAGGTGCTCGGCCGCCAGCACGCCGGCCGCACACAGCGCGACCAGTTCGCCGTAGCTGTGCCCGCCGACCAGATCGGGATACACGCCGGCCATGGCCAGCAGGTCGGCAGCGGCCAGGCCGACCATGCCCAGGACCGGTTGCGCAATCCGGGTATCCACCAGTCGCGCCCGCGCCGTCGCGGCGGCCTCCGGCGTGAACGTCGCCGCCGGGAACAGTACCTCGGCGTACTCCGCACCCCACTGCAGGTGGCGCTGCAGCGGGGGGAAAGCCGCGAACAACTCGGCGAACATCCCGACCCGCTGACTGCCCTGTCCGGGGAACAGAAATGCTACCCGCGGCGACTCTGACTTATCGTCAGCCAGTTCACCGGTCGGTTCAGCACTGGCGAGGTGCAGTCCCGCTGACGGTGTGGGCTCGCCCGCCAGCGCGCGGCGGAGCAGCACGATGAGTTCCGCGAGGTCCGTGGCGACGATCGCGATCTGGACCGGGCCGTGCCCGGATTCGGCCCGATGGGCCGCCGCCAACGCGAGGTCGCGCAGGCGCCAGGGATTGGGCTCGAGTTCGGCCAGGCGCAGCACTTCGGTCACGCCGGCTTGAGCCCGGGCGGAGTCCGCGCCGCGGAACAGGAACAACTCCGCGGGCCAAAGGTGGCGTCCGTGTACCGGGGCCGGGCTCTGGTGGGCCCGCAGCACGGCATGGAAGTTGGTACCGCCGAAGCCGAACGAGCTGACCCCGGCGACGCGTTGCGCGGCCGGCGCCGCCCACGGACGGGCCTCGGTGTGGAAAGCGAATGGACTGGTCGCCGCCTCCCAGGCGGGGTTCGGCCGGGTGAGGTGCAGCGTCGGCGGCTTGACGCCGGTGTGCAACGCCAGCGCCGCCTTGATCGTCCCGGCCAGGCCGGCGGCACACTTGGTGTGGCCGATCTGCGATTTGACCGACCCGAGCGTGCAACTGCCCGGTGCCGCTCCCCCTTCGGTGAACACCTCGGTCAGCGTGGTGAGTTCCGTGCGGTCGCCCACCACGGTGCCGGTGCCGTGCGCCTCGACCAATCCGACGTCCCCTGGCCCGATGCCGGCGCTGCGATACGCGCGTTCCATCGCCGCCCGTTGGCCCTCGGGGCGGGGCGCGGTCAGACCCAGTGACCGTCCATCACTTGCACTGCCGACCCCGGCCACCACCGCGTAGATGCGGTCGCCGTCGCGTTCCGCGTCCGCGAGGCGCTTGAGCACCAGGCACGCCGCACCCTCCCCGAGCGCGATGCCGTCGGCTCCGGAGTCAAACGGCCGAGAGCGTCCGGTGGGCGACAGCGCCTGCACGGAGGCGAAGAGCAGATAATCGGTGATCCCGTTGTGCATGTCGGCACCGCCACACAGCACCATGTCCGCGGTCCCCGCGACGAGCTGGCTGCAGGCCACGTCCAGCGCCGCCAGCGACGAGGCGCAGGCCGCGTCCACGGTGAAGTTCGACCCGCCGAGGTCCAGCCGGTTGGCGATCCGTCCGGCGATGACGTTGGACAGCGTGCCGGGGAACGTGTCCTCGGTGACGGTCGGCAACTGCGCCGCGATCCCGTCCGGAATGCCACCGAGGTAGCCGGGCAGCAGCGCTCCCACCATTCCCGCGCCGGACAGGTCGCTGCCCGCTTCGGCACCGAAGATCACGCTGGCGCGGGACCGGTCGAACGGACGTCCCGCGGCGCCGGCACCCGGCTGACCCAGTGGGTCATAACCGGCGTCGAGCAGAGCCCGGCGGGCGACCTCGAGGGAGAGCAATTGGACCGGCTCGATACTGCCGAGTGCGGTCGGCGGTATCCCGTAGCTCAGCGCGTCGAAGGGCACGGGTGAGATGAATCCGCCCCACTTGGACGGGGTGGTGCCCGAAGCCCCGTCCGCGGACCAGTAGATCGCCGGGTCCCAGCGTTCGGTCGGCACCTCGGTGACCGCGTCGACACCGGCGACGATGTTGGCCCAGTACGAGGCCAGATCCGGCGATTGCGGGAAGACGCAGGCCATGCCGACCACGGCAATGTCCAGCGGGGGCGCCGGTGCGTCTTCGGCGGCCGTCGCCTCGATAATCTGACGCCACCTCAGTCCACGGTTGGCGAGGAGTTCGGCGGCACCCACGCTGACCGCGCCGTGCAGGTCGGCGATCGTGGTGATGTCGTCACGCAGGACCGCTACCTGACCGGCCATGAACATGCCGCGGGCGAGCTGCCCGTCCTCGTCGATCTCCACCAGTTCGTCACCGACGCGCTCCAAACCCTTGCTGGCGATGCGCAGCCGCCCGACGTTGAGGTGCTCCAATCGCTCCCAGATCTCCCGCTCGGCGACCCCGGCGGCCCGCAATTCCTCGCGCAACCCCTCGAACTCGGCGGTGAACCCACTGTGCAGACACCGGGTGACGTGACCGGGCGCCGTCTGCAGCAGCGCAGTCCCCCGCGCGCGCAGCACCTGCCGCTGGAACTCCGGGAGCACCGCGCCGCAGGACACCGCCTCAGCGCTGAACAGATAGGCGGTGCCCATCAGGCAGCCCGCCAACAGGCCGCCGGCCCCCGCCGCGGGTGGCGCCAACGGTGCGGCCATCGCGGCGACCAGCGCGGCCGACCGCTCGTCGTGAATGCCCCCGGCAAACAGCACCTCAACCCGCTCCGTGCCCTTCGCGGCGGCGAGGAAGTCCTCCAGGACGGCCAGTTGCGCCTCCCACAGGGCGAAGCTGTGCCGCGGCCCGATGTGCCCGCCGCATTCGGCGCCCTCGAAGATGAAGCGACGCGCCCCGTCGGCGAGGAACTGTTGCAGCAGCCCCGGCGAGGGGACGTGTAAGAACGTGGTGATCCCGGCGTCCTCGAGTGCGCGAGCCTGTGACGGGCGACCGCCGGCGATAATCGCGTGCGTCGGGCGGGCGGTGAGCACCTCGGCGAGTTGCGCGGACCGCACTTCCTCCGGCGCGAAGCCGAGCACCCCGACACCCCAGGGCGCGTCACCGAGTTCGGCCGCCGTCTGGGCGAGCATCGCGCGGGTCTGTTCCGGCCCGGCCAGGGCCAGCGCGATGAACGGGAGCGCTCCCCCGGCGGCCACTGCGGCGGCGAAGCGCGGCTGATCACTGACCCTGGTCATGGGTCCCTGCGCCAGCGGCAGTCCGGTGCGCAGCACCTGGCACAACGGTGCGTCCGGGCCGAGCCAAGCGGTCGGCGCGCCCGGAACCGCCGCTGCCTCCATCAGGTCCGAGATCGACTCGTGCAGGGCGTGCACTGCGCGCTGCGCGGTGCCCCACCGGTTGGCGAAGATCGTGGCCAGCGAGCCGTCCTGGCCCACCGGCACTTCGATGCCCGCACCGCCACGACCACTGCGGCCGCGCAACACCCGTCGACCGTCGACCACCACTGTTTCCGAGCCGTCCATCCGGCGGATCAGGGCGGCGACCTCACCGGGGATCGATGACTCGGCAAGCAACGCGAGCTGGCTGTCGAGCACGACGCCGGCGGCGCCGACGGCCACCGCGGCAGCAGCGGTGCGCGGGCCGATGCCACCCGCGGCCCAAACCGGGACGGTGATCTGCGGTGCGTCCAGCAATTGCTGCAGCAGCACGAATGTGCCCAGCTCACCGACGCGTCCGCCGCTATCGGCACCCCGGGCGATGACGCCGTCGGCACCTGCCCCGACGGCGTCAACCGCCTCGGCCAGGTCGGTGACCTCGACCAGCACACGGTGCGCCCCGCGCAGGCGCCCGGCATCCCAACCGGGCACCTGCGCGGTGGCCAGCACGATGGTGTCGGGAGGTGCCCCCGCACCGGCGGACAGATCGGCCGGGGTCAGCGAACAGCCGGGCGCGACCCGTACGCCGTAGGGACCACGGACCTCCGCAGCCAGGCGGGTCAGCGCCTCGCGCGCGGAGCGGTCCCCGGATCCCAGGTCCAGCACGCCCAGTGCGCCCGCGGCGCACAGCGCCGCGGCCAGGCCCGGATCCGGCGCGGCGAACGGTGTAATGCCGATGACGGTCTCGGCCCGGGCCCTCCGTAATTGCATGCCCATCCCCTTGCGGTGCCAGTGCGAGCGGCATCAACCGCCGGACATGGAGGGGCCCTTGGTGGCGGAGCCCTCGCGTCGGAGGTCGATGAAGCGCCGGGTGGGCGCGACCGTCGGCAGATATTGGTCGGTTGTTCATCAAGGTCATTTCCGCGCGTCACGAAAACGCATCGCTTTTTCGCGGAAAAATGGCGGGCGAATCGAGGTTTGCCCTCGCCATTTCATGATCAACATACAAGGTGATGAATGCACGACGTCAAGTAACGGCGTCGTCAAGAGACCTTGATCAACTTCCAAAGGATTCATTTTTGGAAAGCACTCTAGATAACTCTGCAAAGTCAATTTTTTGAAATATTCGCGATGCTCTGTGGCAGAATCCGCGGCGACCCGTTGCCCGTTTCCGCAGCGCTGCAACGCATCGCGACCCCGACAGTGGGACGCACCCACGCCGTAGGGATCTGGTGCGTGTCCGCAGACCGAGACAACTCTGAGCCGACATTAATCTTTTCGTAATAGATCGGCCTTTGACTGCTGACTTAAGTCACACGTATTTCTCGTGGTTATCCGCATCGGTAAACCTCCAGCAACCACCCAGGTTATGGAAATCAACTGGAAACGTCGCCGAGCGTTGCCGGCCGAATACTGCTGGTCGCCGAAATTCATCCGCTGCCGACCGCGCCATTCGCCGAGACGGATTGATGTGTTTCACGCCACAGCGAGCAATTTCGTCGTGCTCGCGTATTTCGACGGTTCCCGAAGCCGGCCACTACGGGTCGCCTCCGTGCGGCGCTAACCTTTGCCATGACCGACATCAGTCGCCGCGGCGCGATCGCGCTGGGCGGGCTCAGCGTGGCCGGCCTCATTGTTGCCGCGCCCGAGCGGGTCGCCGGCCAGGTCCGGGCAACCCCACGACAACTGACCGGCGAGGTGTTGCGCCAGCCGCGGGTGCTGGCCAGCCGCGGCGGTCGGCTTCGGGTCGAGCTCGTCGCGGCGCCGCGCGGGCCACGGGCGGGGCACGCCACCGGCAAGTTGGGCTTCAACGGCACCTCACCCGGACCGACCCTGCGGATGCGCCCCGGTGACGAACTTGCGCTGCACCTGACCAACCACCTCGACCAGCCGACCAACCTGCACACCCACGGGCTGCGGGTTTCCCCGCAGCACAACAGCGACAACCCCTTCGTGCAGGTGGATCCCGGCACGTCGTTCGACTACCTCATCCGGCTCGCTCCCGATCACCCGACCGGGACCTTCTGGTACCACCCGCACCACCACGGGACAGTCGCCGACCAAGTCTTCGGGGGATTGTTCGGTGCGCTGTTGGTCGAACCGCGTTCCGGGCACGGCCCCGACCTGGCCACCGCCGAGGATCGGGTGCTAGTCGTTTCCGACATCACCCTGGACGCCCACGGTCGGGTCGCCCGAGCCGGCGGCATGGATAAAATGATGGGCCGTCAGGGCGAGCTGGTGCTGGTCAACGGCGCGCACCGACCCACCATCCCCGCGGCCCCCGGTGCGCCGCAGCGCTGGCGCATCATCAACGCCTGCGCAAGCCGGGTGCTGGCGCTGCGGCTACAGGGCCACGAACTCGGGCAGATCGCGGCGGACGGCACCTTCCTGCCCGCCCCGGCAATCAAGGATCGCGTGGTGCTCGCGCCCGGCAACCGGGCGGACGTCATCATCCGTCCCACCAAGGCCGGCTACTACGACCTGACTGCCGAGCCGTTCCAGGATCTCGTCGACACGGCGCTGAGCCTCGGGGAGCCGGTCAATATGGTCACCCTGGCCACCATGGCCGTCGCGGGACCACCCGCGACCGCGCCGCGGCTCCCGCTCACCCTGCCCGCCGAGCCGCCTTCCACCGCACCCGCCACCGTCCGACGCCAGATCACCATCCAAATGGGCATGGGCGGGATGGGCGGCGGCGGCATGGGCCACGGGATGGCCAGGGGTCATGGCGGCGACGACGACATGGCCTTCACGATCAACGGGCGCAGCTTCGACCCGGCACGCGACGATGAGACCGTCACGTTCGGCACCGTCGAGGAATGGACTGTCATCAACGACAGCCCGCTGCCGCATCCGTTCCACCTGCACACCTGGCCGTTCACCGTGCTGGCCAACAGCGACCTCACCCCACCGTCCGGGGTGGCGCAGGACGTGGTGCTGATCCCCGCCCACGGCTGGGTCACCCTGAAGATCCCGTTCACCACGCACTCCGGGCGCAGCGTCTTCCACTGTCACACCCTCGATCACGGCGACGGCGGAATGATGGCCACCGTCAACGTACGCCGCTGAGGCCATCGACCTTGCTCCTCATGTGAACAGCCGCTAGTCTGGAAGTGAATCCTCACTAGTGCACGTTTGCGAGGGAGATCGCCGTGACGCACCCCTGGGCCGACGCCGAGACCGCCGCGCTCACCGAGATGGCGCGCAAGTTCTTCCTCACCGAGTCAGTGCCGCACCGGGAGAAGGCCGAGGCGCGCAAGCACGTCGACCGCGAGTTGTGGCGCAAGGCCGGGGCAGTCGGGCTGCTGTGCGCCTCGATCCCCGAGGAGTACGGCGGCGGTGGCGGCACCCTGGCCCACGAGTTCGCGATCCTCAGTGCGCAGGCCTCGGTCGGCGAGACCGGGTTCGGCAACCAGGTGCACAGCGGGATCTGCGCCCACTACATCAACGCGTACGGCAGCGAGGAGCAGAAGAGGCGCTGGCTGCCCGGCATGGCCTCGGGCGACCTGGTCTGCGCAATCGCGATGACCGAGCCGGGGTGCGGGTCGGACCTCAAGGCGCTACGCACCACCGCGCTGCGCGAGGGCGACGACTTCGTGATCAACGGATCGAAGACGTTCATCACCAACGGCTCGCAGGCCGATCTGGTCATCGTGGTGTGCAAGACCGACCCGGCGGCGCCCGGCGTGCACGGGGTTTCGCTCGTTGTCGTGGAAACCGCTGCGGTCACCGGTTACACCGTGGGCCGAGTGCTGGACAAGGCAGGCATGCACGCCTCGGACACCGCGGAGCTGTTCTTCGACGACGTGCGCGTGCCGGTGGGCAACCTGCTCGGCGAAGCAGGTAAGGGCTTCATCCAGACGATGAAACAACTGCCGCAGGAACGGCTGATCATCGGCGTGTGGGGCGTCGCGGTGATGGAGGCCGCGCTGGCCGAGACCGTCGCCTACGCGAAGTCCCGCGAAGCCTTCGGCGGCACGCTGTTCGACCTGCAGAACACCCGCTTCGTGCTCGCCGAGTGCGCGACGCTGGCGCGCATCGCGCGGGTCTTCGTCGACGACTGCATCGTCAAGCACATGCGCGGTGAGCTGGACAACGCGACCGCCTCGATGGCCAAGTACTGGGTGAGTGAGACCCAGGGCCAGCTCGTCGACAAGTGCCAGCAGCTATTCGGTGGGTACGGGTTCATGTGGGAGTACCCGATCACCCGGATGGCCGCGGACGGCCGCGTGCAGCGCATCTACGGCGGCGCCAATGAGCTGATGAAGGAGCTCATCGCCCGCTCCCTGTAGCTCTACCACGACCACTGGATTCGATCGCCTGGTCCGGGGTAGCCCGCCCGCCATGACTGCACTGGCGTGGGCCGATCGACTGGGGAACATGGACCGCCTCGACGGGGCGGTGCAGCGACTGCGCAAGGTCGTGGATCGGTTGCCGCCGGGCGCGGTCAAGGACGCCCTGCACGGGGTGCCACTGGGCCATCCGCTGCACCCCATGCTGGCGCAGGGAGCGCTGGGCGCCTTCGTGTCCACCGGCGTACTGGACGCTACGGGCCGCCACGACAGCGCGGCCCGTCTCTTGATCGCCACCGGCTTGGTGGCCTCGCTGCCCGCGGCCGCGGCCGGGGCGGTGGACTGGGCGGATCAGCACGAACAACAGACCCGCGTGGGCCTTGTGCACGCGCTGGGGAATGGCGTTGCCCTCGCCTGCTACGCCGCCTCGCTGGTCGCGCGCGGGCGTGGTCGTCCGGGTGTGGGTCGGACGCTGGGGTTCATCGGCCTCACGGTGGCCGGTGGTGGCGGCTACCTCGGCGGCCACATGGCATTCCGGCAGGCGTCAGGCGCGAACCACGCGGAGAGCGTGCCGCACCTGGTATCGCCGGGTTGGCACCGCGTGGGCCTCATGTCCAAGATCCCGCAACACGAACCGGTCAAGCGCCACATCGGTGACGTGCCGGTGTTGGTGCATCGGGACGGGGAGCACGTCGACGTGCTGGCCGACGCATGCCCCCACCTGGCCGCGCCGCTGTCCGACGGGAAGATCAGCGACGACGGATGCATCGTGTGCCCATGGCACGGCAGCGCATTCCGGCTGGACGATGGAGAGGTCGTCCACGGCCCGGCGACCGCCCCCGCCCCGCGCTTCCGCACGAGAATCACCGACGGGATGCTGGAGGCATGCCTGCCGGGCGCGGGCTGATCCGACCGGCGCGATCCGGCCCGGGACGCCGCCCCAGACGGTGCACGGTCCACCCGATCACCGCACCGAAGGCAGCGCCGGCCAGGACGTCGCTGGGCCAGTGAACACGGGTGCGGGCGCGACCGTAAGAGACCACCGTCGCCAACGGCGCCACCGCTATGCCCATCCCGGGGCAGCGCAGTGTCACGGCCGTCGTGAAGGCGGCTGCAGAGGCCGCGTGGGAGGAGGGAAAGGAGGAAGAACGTACCCGCTCCGGCAACGCACGCCGGGCCGGCACCAGCGCCGCCCGCGGGCGGGAACGGTGCACGAGCGTCTTGATGGTGTGCGTCGCGACGGTGCTCAATGCGACGGCTCCCAATCCCTGCGCAGCCGCCTGCCTCGGCGCACCGTTGCGGGTCGCGGCCAACGCAGCAATCCCGATCCACAGGCCGCCGCCGCGCGCCGCTGTGGTCAACCACACCACCGCACGAGCAGGAGGTCGGCGTGGCAGCCACGGGGCCAATGCGACCGCGGCGCTCTCCACCCGTTGCGCCGGCTCGGGATGCACGCGACTTCTCCCCCCAGCTCCCGATGGACGACGCCTTCACAGGCGGTATGCACCTGACGGGCAGACACCAAACGGCGGCGCGGTGGCTCGATCGCGCATAAGGCCGAGCTGACTGGGAAGTGTCTGGGTGCGCGGCGCCTGCCGGGCGGTGACGAAAGAGCCCGATGAGGTGCCGTTCGGTGACCGAAGGACTGGCTGTACTGGCGGGTTGGCTGGAGTTCGGCGCCCTGCTCGGCATCCTGGCCGCCTTCCTGCTCCGACGAAGCCGGTGATCAGCCGGGCGGCGGCCGTGCTGGCTGCGCTGTTGGTGCTGACCGGCTGTGTGAGTCCGGCGCTGGGTAATGGTTCCTACCGGGGCAAGGGCCAGGCGTCGGTTCAGGCTGCTCTCAGCGAGGTGGAGACCGCAGCCCTGGTGGTCGAGCAACTCCGCCGCGACCGCATCCCCAAGGCCTACGCCGACGAGACCGTCAGTGCCAGCGAGCAGGCCATCGGGTCGATCTCCGAGTCTTTCGGTTCGGTCCAGCCACCCCCGCAATCCGATCAGGTCCACGACGAGGTCACCGCGCTGCTCGACGATGCCGACAGCGCGATCAGCGCTGCCCGGATCGCCGTGCGCCGCGTCGATCGGCCACGGCTCGGGGAACTCTTGGAGCAGTTGCATCAGCTCGCCGACCGGCTTCGCGATGCCGAGAGTCGGCTGTCGTGAAACGCGTATTCGCGCTCATGCTCGGGGTGCTCACCGCGATCGGTGGGTTCGTCGACATCGGCGACCTGGTCACCAACGCCGTCGTGGGATCGCGGTTCGGGCTCGGGCTGGCCTGGGTGCTGCCCGTTGGCGTGTTGGGAATCTGCGTGTTCGCCGAGATGAGCGGACGGATCGCGGCAGTGAGCGGTCGGGCGACCTTCGACCTCGTCCGAGAACGCCTCGGGCCGCGGGTGGGCCTGGTGAACCTCGTCGCCTCCATGGCCGTCACGTTCCTCACGTTCATCGCCGAGATCGGCGGCATCAGCCTGGCCCTGGAACTCGCCACCAGCGTCAACGAGTTCTTCTGGGTCCCGGTGGTCGGGGCCACGGTGTGGCTGGTGCTCTGGCGGGCGTCGTTCTCCCTTATCGAGAACACCTTTGGGCTGCTGGGTCTGACGTTGATCGTCTTCGCGGTCGCGGTGTGGCGCCTGCACCCGGACTGGTCCGCGTTGGTGCACGAGGCGAGCCACCCCGCCAACACCCACGGGGAGGGCTTGCCCACGTACTTCTATTACGCAGTAGCGCTTTTCGGTGCCGCGATGACGCCCTACGAGGTGTTCTTCTTCTCCTCCGGAGGGGTCGAGGAACGGTGGACCGAGAAGGACATCGGCACTATGCGGGCCAACGTCTTCGTCGGGTTTCCGCTCGGCGGCATCCTCTCGCTGGCAATCGCGGCCACGGCGGCCCTTGTCTTGAAACCCCTCGACATCAGCGTGGAAACCCTCGGTCAGGTCGGGCTGCCGGTCGGGGTGGCCCTCGGCAAAATCGGCTTGGTGGTCGTGCTGGTGGGCTTCTTCGCCGCCACCTTCGGTGCCGCCTGCGAGACCGGCCTGTCCACCGGGTATTCCTTCGCCCAATACTTCGGCTGGCAGTGGGGTAAGTACGTGCGCCCGCGCCAAGCCGCCCGGTTCCACCTGGTGGTGCTGCTGGCGACGATCGTCGCGGTGGCGACCTTGCTGACCACCGTCGACCCGATCAAGGTCACCGAGTATTCGGTCGTGTTCTCCGCGCTGGCACTGCCGTTGACCTATTTTCCCATCCTGGTCCTGGCCAACGATCCGGACTACATGGGCGAGCATGTGAACGGGCGGATGGCGAACGCCCTGGGCACCGTGTACCTGGTCGTGGTGGTCGTGGCAGCCGCTGCGGCCCTACCGCTGATGTTCATCACCAAGGCGGGCCAATGAATACGAACGCGCACCCGCCGGAGCGGGTCGACGCGCGCTATCACCTGCTGGACCGTCAGATCCTTGACCGGGACGGCGGGATGGTGGCCAAGGTCGATGACCTCGAACTCACCGAGCAGGACGGATCCCTGACCGTGAGCGCACTCCTGCTCGGCCCCGGTGTACTGGGGCCTCGCCTCGGTGGTCGGCTCGGCGCCTGGATGGCCGCGGTCTGGCGCCGCCTGCACCCGGCGGAAGACCCACGACCGGGCCGGATCGACATCAGCAGGGTCAGCTGCGTGGACAGCGCGGTGCACCTGCTCGACTCCCGCGCCGAGATCGGCATCGACGGATTCGAGCACTGGGCCCACACCAAGGTCGTCTCTCGCCTCCCGTTGGTTGGCCCCGGCGAACCGCCGCCGCAACGGCCCGACTCACCCGGCCCGCCCGCGGGCGCGGTCACCCACCGCGCCTCGGACCTGCTCGGCCGACGGGTGTCGGGCCCCGGCGGGGTCCCACGTGGTCATGTCAGCGATCTGCGCCTGCGCACCCACTTCGTCGCCCGGGGCCCGAACTGGCACACCGCGGGAATGACGGTGACCGATCTGATCCTGAATCAGAAAGCGACCGCCACGCTGCTCGGCTACGAGCGGCGCAACGACCAGGGCCCGTGGGTGCTACGCGCCGCACTGCGGACCTTCCGGCCCACCATCGCGGGCACGATTCCGTGGCGCGATGCCGACGTCGACTGGCCCGGGCAGACCATCGCCCACGCGGGGCAGGGCCTCGACGAGTTCGTGCTCTGACGGGGCCCCGCTCGTTTGCGCCCGCGGAGCCGGGGAACTCCCGGGGTATGACCTGCGACCATTCACGTGCCCCGGTGCTGGAGGCGCTGCTGGAGTTCCGCCGGCGGGGCGACGTCGTGTACGGGCCGCCGGGGCACAAGCAGGGCCGCGGGGTCGACCCGGAGGCGCTCGCGATCCTGGGCGAGTCCATGTTCGCCGCGGACGTGTTGATGCTCAACGGACTCGACGATCGGCTGGAGTCGCGCGGGGTCCTGCAAGCCGCGGAGGACCTGCTCGCCGACGCGGTGCACGCCGACCGGACCTTCTTCGCCACCTGTGGCAGCTCGATGTCGGTCAAGACCGCGATGATCTCCGTGGCCGGACCCGGGGAGAAGTTGCTGCTGGCCCGTAACGCTCACAAGTCGGTGATGGCCGGGCTGATCATCAGCGGCATCGAGCCGGTCTGGATCCCGGCCCGTCATGACGAGCACTACCAGCTGACCCACCCGCCGGGGCCCGCCGAGATCGGTCCCCTGCTCGACGCCCATCCCGACGCGAAGGGCGTGCTGGTGGTGTCGCCGACGGACTGGGGCAGCTGTGCCGACCTGCCCGCGATAGCCCGCCTCTGCCATGAGCACGGCGTGCCGTTCATCGTGGATGAGGCGTGGGGCGCACACCTGCCGTTCCACGACCGGTTGCCCTGTTGGGGCATGGACGCCGGCGCGGATGTCGTGGTGACCAGCGTGCACAAGATGGGGGCCGCAATCGAGCAGAGCTCGACCTACCACCTGCAGGGAGACCTGGTCGACGCGGAACTGCTGGCCCGGCGGGCCGACATCTTCGGCACCACGAGTTCCTCTGCGCTGGTCTACGCCAGCATCGACGCGTGGCGGCGCCACATGGTGCGCGACGGCAAACGGCTGTGGGGCGAGGCACTGGCCCGCGCCGATCGAGTGCGCGCGGCGCTCGTGCGGCTGTCCGGTCTGGAGTTGATGGATGACCGCGCCATCGGCCCCGCCGCCGCCGCGGATCTCGACCCCATGCGGATCACCATCGACCTGGGCGCCCTCGGGATCACCGGCTACACAGCGGCGGACTGGCTGCGCGAACAGCGACACCTGGACGTGGGCAGCTCCGACTCCCGCCATCTCGGGATCCAACTCGGCGCCGCCGATGATGACGAGTCGGAACAGTCGCTGATCACCGGGCTGGGCCAGCTTCAGCGAGCGGCCGGGACGCTGTCACCGGCGCCCGACCTGCCCCTGCCCGGCCCCGAGCTCTTCACCCTCGAGCAGGCCATGACCCCGCAGCAGGCCTTCTTCGCCCCCGCAGAACACATTCGCACGGACGAGGCGCTGGGCAGGATCTGCGCCGAGATGCTCAGTCCGTACCCGCCGGGCGTCCCGGTCCTGGCGCCCGGCGAGGTGATCAGCGCTCCCACCCTGGACTACCTGGTGGCCGGCGCCGCAGCCGGCATGCACATCCCCGACGCCGCCGACCCAACAATGCGGACCATCCGCGTCGTCGTCGATAATGCCTGCCATGACTACGGAGCCGACTCCGCTCGGCGCCGGGCGGCCCGAACGGCGCCGCCAGGCCACGACAGCTCTGCGGGTGATCCTGGCTGACGACGACGTCCTGCTCCGCGAGGGACTGGCCAGCCTGCTCGAGGGCTCGGGGTTCCACGTGGTCGGGCAGGCCGGCGACGGAGTGCAGCTCCTCACCTTGGCCCGCGCCGAAGCACCCGACCTCGTGGTGACCGACATCCGGATGCCTCCGACTCATACGGTCGAGGGGCTCGACGCAGCCCGGGTGATCCGGGAGGAACTGCCCAAGACGTCGCTGCTGGTCCTGTCGGCGCACGTCGAACTCGAGCACGCGATGGAACTGCTGGCCGGCGGCCGGGGAATCGGCTACCTGCTCAAGAGCCGCGTGATCGACGTGGACGACTTCATCGACACGCTCGAGCGGGTCGCGAACGGCGGTTCGGTCGTGGACCCCGCGCTGGTGCAGGAGTTGGTGGCCGCGCGTCGTCGTGACGATCCGCTCGGGGTGCTGAGCGCGCGCGAGGCGGAGGTCCTGGCGCTGATGGCGGAAGGCCGCTCCAACGCGGGCATCGCCCGTCAGCTGTGGATCACCGAGGGAACCGTCGAGAAGCACGTGCGCAGCGTTCTCGCCAAGCTCAGCCTGCCCGAGACCGACAACGACCACCGCCGCGTCCTCGCCGTGCTCACGTTCCTCGAGGCTCGCTGACGCAAAGCCGATCGCGAGCGGGCACCCGCTCCGGACGCGAGTACAGGTTGAACCCGCCGCCCCGCACGAAACCGGCAAGCGTGAGGCCTGCCTCCTCGGCCAGCTCGGCGGCGAGGCTGGACGGTGCCGACACCGCGGAGAGGACCGGGATGCCGGCGACCGCGGCCTTCTGCACCAGCTCGAACGACGCCCGACCGCTGACCTGCAGCACGTGGCCCCGCAGCGGGAGAAGTCCTTCGCGCAACGCCCAGCCGATCACCTTGTCCACCGCGTTGTGCCGCCCGACGTCCTCGCGTACGCACAGCAGGTCGCCGTCGCTGGTGAACAAGCCGGCCGCGTGCAGGCCGCCGGTGTGGTCGAAGACCACCTGCGCCGCGCGGAGCCGGTCGGGCAGTGCGGCGAGCAGCACGCCGTCGATCTCCAGGCCGTCGGCGGCCACGTCGTACGGCGAGGCCACCCGCACCGACTCCAGGGACGCCGCGCCACAGATGCCGCACGCGCTGCTCGCGAACGTGGTGCGCGGCGCGCGACCGCTCTCGCGGTCGTCGGCGAGGACGACCTCGATGACGTTGTAGGTCTGGCGGCCGCTGTCGTCGAGCCCGGGACAGTAGGACATCGAGACGAGGTCGCCCACCCTGCGCACCAGACCCTCGCCCACCAGCCAGCCCGCGACCAGGTCGAAGTCGGCTCCCGGCGTGCGCATGGTGACGTTCATGACCTCGCCACCGCCGCGGATCTCCAGCGGCTCTTCCACCGCGAGCGTGTCGACGAGCGTCCGGCGCGCGCCGTCCCACCGCGTTTGCACGACCTTCCGTCGGGACGTGACCCTGCCCATCGACTCTCCTACGTTCGGCTCGCGCTCTGCGCCGGCTGCGCCGTGATTCAGGATCAGATGTCGACAAGGCCCGTGTCTTCGCAGGTAGCGGCCGTTGCGACCTGCCGGCCAGCAGGCATCCCGGCACCCCGCCCGCTGCAACGCGGAACGACGGCTGGCCGGGGCGACAAGGGCGGGTGGCTGCACGACGCTGATATCGGGGGCGGAGCAAGGGGAGGTGGTCAGGTATGGGCGCCGGCGGATTTCTGGTGCTGTCCGTGTTCCTGGCCTGTTGTGTGGAGTCGGTGGAGGCCTTGACGGTCATCCTGGCGACCGGGGTGACGCGGGGTTGGCGCGCCAGCCTCTGGGGTGCGGCGGGCGCCGTCGCCGTCCTGGCGGTGATCGTCGCGGTCATGGGTCCGGCGGTCACCCGGGTACCGCTTGACTGGCTGCGTCTGCTGGTCGGCGGATTGCTGTTGGTGTTCGGATTGCAGTGGCTGCGTAAGGCCACGCTGCGCGCGGCGGGGTTGAAGGCGCTGCACGACGAGGCGGCGGTCTATGACCGTCAGATCGCTGCAGCCAACGCCGCGGGTGGGAAACCGACGTCCGGATTGGATCGCTACGCGTTCACGCTGTCCTTCAAGGCGGTGCTGCTCGAAGGCCTGGAGGTCGTGTTCATCGTGCTGACCTTCGGCGCGAATCAGGGCAGCATCCCCCTCGCCGCGGTGGGCGGGATCGCCGCCGTTGTCCTGGTCAGCGCGGCCGGTTTCGCGGTGCGGGCACCACTGACCCGGGTGCCGGAGAACACCCTGAAGTTCCTGGTCGGGGTCATGCTCACCGCCTTCGGGGTGTTCTGGAGCGGGGAAGCAGCCGGCGTCAACTGGCCCGGCGCGGACGGGGCATTGCTCGCGCTGATAGCTGTCATCGGCCTGGCTGCCCTCGGTCTCGCGCGGGCCGCCCGACCGGCCCTCGCCGACCCGGCCCTCGCCGGCCCGGCCCTCCCCGACCCGGCAGAGGTGATCCGGTGAAGGCCCTGCGCGCGGTCCTGGCGGTCCTCTCCGATCTCGTCATCGGGGATGACTGGCGCATCACCGCCGGGATCATCGCCGTCCTCGGGCTGACCGCGGTGCTCGCCCACCATGGCCTACCCGCGTGGTGGCTCCCGCCGCTGGCCGTCGTCGCCCTGCTGGCGGGCACGGTATGGGCCGCGAGGCGTCGCGCCGGCTCAGTGCCCTGAGGCCCCGGCACAGCAACGCCTGATCGAGCCGATCTGAGCCTACGTCAGTCACAAGGAGGTATCCCGTGCGCGCATTGCGATTCGACCGGTTCGGCGGTCCGGACGTGCTCGAGGTCGCAGACGTCCCCGATCCGGTGGCCGGGGACGGCTTCGCGGTGATCGCCGTCAAGGCCGCCTCGGTCAATCCCTCCGACGTGAAGAATGTCGCCGGTGCGATGGAGTGGACCATCCTGCCCAGGGTGCCCGGACGGGACTTTGCGGGGGTCGTGGTGGCCGGTCCACCGGAGTGGGTCGGCCTGGAGGTCTGGGGCACCGGCGGCGATATCGGGTTCACCCTGGACGGCTCGCATGCGCAGCTGCTGCGGGTGCCGGTCAGCGCGCTGGCGCGCAAGCCGGCCGCGTTGAGTTTTGATGAGGCGTCGGCGGTGGGCGTGAACTTCGTGGTCGGTTGGGTCGGCGCGGTCGAGACCGCCGCCGTGGCCAAGGGCGAGACCATCGCAGTCTTCGGGGTCTCCGGTGGCGTGGGCGGCGCGGTGGCCCAGATCGCCCGGTCCCTCGGGGCACGGGTGATCGGGGTCGACCTGGTGGCGCCGTCAGCCTCAACCCCGGCAGCGGCGGCCATCGACGAGTTCGTGCCCTTCGATGCCGAGACACCCGCGACCGGGGCGGAGATCAGACGGTTGACCGCCGGGCGAGGGGCGCAGGTGGTCTACGACGCGGTGGGTGGGGTAACCACCCCGGCTGCGCTGGCCTGCTTGGCTCAGCGGGGCAGGCTGGTCGTGATCAGCGCGGTGGGTACCCGGACCGTCGAGATCGACCTGGTGGACCTCTACCACCGGGAGCTTCGGGTCTTCGGGGCGGACAGCGGCAAGCTGGACGCGAGCGCTTCTGCCGCCCGGCTCTCGCTCATGGCCCCCAGGTTCGAGACCGGTGAGTTCCGTCCGCTGCCGGTGGCCCGCCACTTCGAGCTGGCCCAGAGCGATCGCGCGTACCAGGCGGTCGCCGAGCACACTGCTGGCCGCGTCGTCATCCGGCCGTGACGTGGCTCGGGACGATGCGGACCTTGAGGTGCTTCGTGAGCGGTTGTTCGCTCTGGGTACTGAAGTCGCCGATCGGGCACAGGACATTCAGCTCCGGCATGTAGCCGGCCGCATTCCCGGCCGGGATGTCGTAGGCGACCGCCCGGTAGCCGTAGACGTGTCGTGTTGTCCCGTCCTTCGCGAAGCTGGTGATGTCCACCGACCCGAAGTCGGCCACGCCACGTTCGGCCATGTCACGGGCGTTCATGAAGACGAGGGTGCGCAGGTTCTTGACGCCCCGGTAGCGGTCGTCGTTGGAGTAGATGGTGGTGTTCCACTGGTCGTGCGAGCGCATCGTGCCGAGCATCAGATAGCCCTTCGCGAGCTCGTCGTCATGCAGCGCCGCGGTGGAGAACTCGGCCCGACCCGATTCGGTGAGGAAGACGAGTTCGCGGGCCGGCTGCCGAATCCGGAACCCGAACCTGGTGTGCACGCGACGGTTGAAGTCCTCGAAGCCGTCCAGGACCTCGGCCATCTTGTCGCGGATGTTGTCGTAGTCCTCGACGTAGCGCTCCCACGGCGTCGAGGTGGCCGGCAGGCTGGCCCGGGCCATCCCGGCGATGATGGCGGGTTCCGACCTGAGCAGCGGCGAGGCGGGCCGCTTCATGCCCCGCGACAGGTGGACCATGCTCATCGAGTCCTCGACGCTGACCGCCTGGATTCCGGACCGCTGCTCATCCTTCTCCGAGCGGCCGAGACAGGGCAGGATCAGTGCCTCCTTGCCGTGCACGAGATGGCTTCGGTTGAGCTTGGTGCTGACCTGGACCGTCAGATCGCATTTCCGCATGGCTTCGAACGTGTACGCGGTGTCCGGAGCGGCCATGACGAAGTTGCCGCCCATCCCGATGAACACCGTGACCTCACCGCGCTGCATCGCCTCGATCGTCGCCACCGTGCCGAGGCCTTCCTCGCGCGGCGGGTCGATCCCGCACGCCTCGGCGAGCCGGTCCAGGAAGGCGGGCTTCGGGCGGTGGTCGATGCCGCAGGTGCGGTTGCCCTGCACGTTGCTGTGCCCACGGATCGGGCACGGACCGGCACCCTCCCGGCCGATGTTTCCCCGTAGCAGCAATAGGTTCACGATTTCCCGCACGGTGTCGACGCCGTGTTCCTGCTGGGTGATGCCCAGGCACCAGCTGATGATCGTGCGGCTCGACCGCGCGTACACGTCCGCCACCCCTCGCATGACCGCCTCGCTCACGCCGGCCAGGCGTTCGAGTTCGGACCAGGGGGTGTCGGCACACAACGTCTCGTACACCTCGAAGCCGTGGGTGTACCGCGCGATGAACTCGCGATCGATGGCCTTGGTCTCGGTCCGAGCGGCCTCGAGGGTCGCCTTGGCGACACCGCGGAACAGGGCCATGTCCCCGGCGATCCGCGGCTGCACGTCCATCGTCCCGGTTCTGGTCGGGTGGAAGCGCGCCATCGCGAGGATCTCGTGCGGCACGATCGTCTCGCGTGACGCCGCCTCGCGGAGCGGATTGATGTGCACGATCTGCGCGCCGCGCCGGAATGCCTGCGCCAGCGAGGTCAACATGCGCGGAGCGTTGGAGGCTGCGTTGGTGCCGACGACGAAGATCGCCTCGGCGTGCTCCCAGTCGAGGAGGTCGACCGTCCCCTTGCCGGTGCCGATGGCCGCGGTCAACGCTCTGCCGCTGGCCTCGTGGCACATGTTGGAGCAGTCCGGCAGGTTGTTCGTGCCGAACTCGCGGGCCCAGAGCTGATACAGGAACGTGCCCTCGTTGGACAACCGCCCGGACGTGTAGAAGGCCGCCTGATCGGGACTGCCGAGGCTCTTCAGGGTCGCGCCGACCAGGTCGAAAGCCTCAGCCCACGAGACCGGGACGTATGTGTCGGTCACGGCGTCGTAGCGCATCGGCTCGGTGAGCCGACCTTCGTCCTCGAGCGAGAAGTCGCTCCAACAGGACAGCTCGGTCACCGTGTGCGCCGCGAAAAAGGCGCGATCCACCCGCTTCGGCGTCATCTCCCACGTCACGTGTTTGATGCCGTTCTCGCAGATGTCGAGGTGCAGGCCGTTGGTCGCGTCGGGCCAGGCGCAGCCCGGGCAGTCGAAGCCGCGGCTCTCGTGGTTCATGGTCACCAGCGATCGCGCACCCTCGACCACCTCGTGGGTCCGGGCCACGAGCTTCGCGACGCTGCGGGCCGCACCCCAGCCCGCTGTTGGGTGCTGGTAGTCCTTCTGCTCGAACCCGGCCGTCGAGGCCGGTCCGCGCCCGCTCGCGGCCTGGGTCGGTGATCCGCCCAGCATGGTGCTCTCAGCCGGCGCAGCGGGGGTCTCTTCATCCGCAGATTGGGTCATCAGTTCTCTCCTGACAGAGGGGCAGCGCACGATTCAGACTCGCGGTGCGTTACGTCCCTGTCTGCGCAGGTAACGGCCGTCCCCGCCCTCCGGCAGCCGCCATGGGCCATGCCTGCTAGCGGTACCGATCAGGCACGTTGGTCTGATCAAACTCGCTGGTCAGTACAGCTAGCGGGCATGCGCGGCCCCGTCGGCGCTGCGATCCTGAAGCCATGTTGCGCTGCCTCATCGTCGACGACAGTCCCCGGTTCCTGGACGCCGCACGCGGACTTCTGGAGCTCGAGGGCATCGCCGTCGTCGGCGTGGCGTCCACCGGCGTCGAGGCGCTGAAGCGAGCCGAGGAGCTGGGGCCCGACATCATCCTGCTGGACATCGAGCTCGGCACGGAAAGCGGCTTCGAGATCGCCGGGCAGCTACGCGCCATTCCGGGGGCGCCGCCGGTGATCCTGATCTCGACGCACGCGGAGCAGGATTATCGCGACCTGATCGCGGAGAGCCCAGTGCTGGGCTTCGTGCCCAAATCGGCGCTGTCCGCCGGGGCCATCCTCGATCTCCTCGAGCGTCACGGGTGACGATCCGCTGAGGGAGGGTCACTTGTCCTCGGGACTGAGGGCCCGGAAGGCAAACCTCCGCTCGGGTGGTGAGTGTTGGAGAACCTCCAGCGTCGTCAGGAGGACGAGGGCCCGTCATTGAGCCTCTCTATTCCGGCCAGTCGGAGCTCTGGATCACCTCGACGAAGTCCCCTCGCCGGAAACCGGGCACGAAGTGCTCGAGCACATCGGCCTTCACATTGCCGAAGGTCGTCTCCGGGCGACCGGCGATGCCGTCGGTGAACGCCTCGAGGATCTGCCGTTTGAAGTCCGGCCGCGGGTGCGCCGCGACCACCGCGGCACGCTGCTCATCGGTGATCGCGTGGTAGCCGATACCGAGCACGTCCAGCTCGACCCCACGGGTGACCAGGGCAATCTCCGGTTCCATGTGCAGCGGAATCTCCGGGGTGGTGTGCAGCGCAATCCCGGTCCACACCAGCGTCGCCGCGTCCTCGGCGATGCCGTGGCCGAGCAGGAATCTCCTCGCCTCGTCGGCACCATCGATCTCGAACCGCTGGTCGGTGCGCCGGTACTTCGCGGTCAGCCCGAGATCGTGGAACATCGCGCCGACATAGAGCAGCTCGGGGTCGTAGCTCAGCCCCTGCTCGCGGCCGCGCAACGCGCCGAACAGGTAGACCCGCCGGGAGTGGTTGAAGATCAACGAGCTCGCGACGTCACGGACGAGTTCGGTGGCCTCGTCGACGAGCGTCGTGTCGGGGATCTCGATATCGGCGATGCGAGTGGTCACGGGTCCTCCTATGAGCTTGGACGGATGGTTGGTCGGGAACGCCGGCCGCGCTCGGGACCACCGCTCAAGCATCACCGCCACCCGTCGCTACGCCTTCACAGCTGACGCCAAACCCACCCTCCAGCCCGCCCCAGACCTCGGGTACCAGCCAGCAGGAAGAAGACGGACCAACTCACCGCGATCCCGGACTCGTCCCAGCCCCGGGAAGGATCGGCAGGTCGGTCTGCAGCGGAAAGGTCGCCAGGACAGCGGTGCCTCCTCCGGGAGGGCTGTGGACCTCGAGCGACCCGCCCAGGGCTTGCACCCGGTCGCGGAGCCCGACCAGACCGGAACCGTGCGAGGGATCTGCGCCGCCGAGCCCGTCATCGCGAATGCGGAGCCACAGTCGTCCGTCGCCCTCCTCGACCGCGACCCGGGCGCCTGAAGCGTGCGCGTGCTTGATTGTGTTGGTCAGTGCCTCGGATACGACGTAGTACGCCGCGACCTCGATCGGGCCCGGAGGGCGCGCTTCGGTACGGAACTCGAGTTCCACCGGGAGCGCGGCGCGGCGGGCCAGGGCGCGCAGGGCCGGGCCAAGCCCGTGCTCGGACAGGATGGCCGGGTGGATACCGCTGGCGAGTTCGCGCAGTTCCTCGTTGGCTGCGGTGAGCTCGTCGGCGATCCGGCCGATCCGGGTCTGCAGCTCGGGCAGCTGCGCGGGCACGGTGGACTGGGCCAGACGCAGCGCGAGGCCGAGCGTGACCAGTCGCTGCTGGGTGCCGTCATGCAGGTCGCGCCCGATGCGGCGGCGGGCGTCGTCGGCGGCCGTGACGATCCGAGCTCGGGAGGCGGTGAGCTGGGTGCGGCTGTCGGCGTTCGCGATCGCGGTGCCGATGAGTTCGGTGAAGTCGGATATGCGCTCTTCGGCGTCGGTCGGGAACCGCCCGTGCCGCGTCCCGGCGCCGATCGCGCCCCATAGCCGCCCCTCGACGACGATCGGCGTCGCGACCGACGACCGGATTCCCAGCCGGCGGACGGCCTCACCGTATGCGTCGGAGGGTTTGCCCTGGTCGTCCCAGCGCGCCGGGCGGCCGGTCCGCAGGGCCACCGCCAGGGCCTGGGGCGGCTCAGGATTCCAGCGGCTCCCCACTGGGTACCCACCGTGGCGTGCGCTGGTCAGGGCGACCACGGTCACCGCGCCGTCGGGATCAAGGCGAAGGATGCTTGCGGCGTCGGCCCGGAGAAGTTCGGCGACCTCCCGCGCGACAGCGGGGAACACCTCAGCGGGGGGCACCCCCCGGGCGACCAGCGTGGCCACCCGTCGCAGCGCCGTCTGTTCGTCTGCCAGCCGGCGCAGTTCATCGCGGCTCTCCTCGAGCTGAGCGCGGCTCTCTGCGTTCGCGATCGCCGTGCCGACCAGCTCGGTGAAAGCGACTATCCGTTCTTCGGTCTCGGCCTCCAAAATCCGGTGGCGGCTCCCGACGGCGATTGCCCCCCACAACCGCCCGTCGACCGCAATGGGCGCCGCGACCGCCGACCGGATTCCCAGCTGGTTAAGGCGCGCACCGTAGACCCCGGGGGCTTGGCTGTAGTCGTCGAGGCGCGCCGGCCTGCCGGTGCGCAAGGCGACCGCCGAGGGCAACGGCGGATCGAGTGTCCAGCGGCTCCCCACCGCGATCGCGTCGGCGGCGTGACCGACGCGGGTGAGAACAGTGATCGCGCCATCGGGATCGAGTCGCACGATGGTGGTGGCATCGGCGCCGAGGAGGGACCCGACCTCCCGCGCAACTGTCGGGAAGATGTCTGCCGGACTCAACCCGGCGGCAATCGGCGTGGCAACTCGGCGCAGCGCGGCCTGCTCGTCGGCGAGCCGGCGAAACCCCTCACGGTCCAGCGCGCTCGCGGCGGCGAGGACCTCGGCCTGGCGGCGGCGGCCAGCCAGTTCGACAACCGAGCTGGCCACGCCCGCGACGAGGACGAACGCCACCAGGTCAATGACGTTGATGGAGTTCTCGACGTCGAAGTCGTGGAGAGGCGGGATGAAGTAGCGATCCAGCAATACCGTGGACGCAACCGCGGCGGCCAGCGCCGGAATCAGGCCGCCGACCAGCGCCACCACCACGATGGTGAGCAGATAAAGCAGCATCTGGCTGGGCAGTTCCAGGACCCCGCGAAGGCGGACCAGAACCGCGGTCAGCACGGAAAGAAGGACGACACCGGTCAGTCCCCCGGCGAGCCGGCGGTGTACGGACAAGCCCGCTCGCCGGGTAGGCGGCCGTTCTCCGGCTGCATGCTGGGGGCGAGCGTGGAAGCCGGCCACGGAAGCGAAACTATCGTGATATTGACGCTTGTCAATTAATTCTGTGTAACTGTGACTCCATGTCCGTGAGCTCGCCACCCCCCGCCGACGCACGGCGGGGTGGCGGTTTCCGGCCGCGCGGGCGTCCGCGCAAACAGGGTGACGTGGCCCCGGCTCCCGCGCCCGACGAACAGCTGGCCGCGGCACTGCATGCCTTCGCCACCTACGGATATCAGGGTGTGTCGCTGCGCACGCTCAGCCGCGAGCTCGGGGTAAGCCACAACTTGCTGCACCAGCGATACGGCTCCAAGGAGGCCATCTGGTACGCCGCTGTGGACTGGGGATTCGGGCGCCTGTCGGGCCGGCTCGCCGAGCACCTCGATCCGCACAAGGACGCGGGCATCCAGCTTCGCGCGTTCGTCCGTGAGTTCGTCGCGTTCTCCGCCCGGCACCCGGACCTGTTGCGGGTGGTCAACCAGGAGGGCAGCACGCCGTCGCGACGGTTGAGCTACCTGCTGGACACCTTCGTGCGACCGACGATCGCCGCACTGGGAGCGACCTACTTCCAACTGGTGGCGTCCGGACAAGCCCTCCCGATCCCGCCGGAGGCGTTCTACTATCTGGTCACCTCCGGCGGCGGCGCGAAGTACGCGCTGGACGGCATGACCCGCGAACTGTTCGGCGACACCGCACTGGAGCCGGAACGGATCGACAGCTACGCCGAGGCCGTGGCCGATCTCCTGGTCCGGGGCATGGGGATCAGCCCCGGGGACCGCTAGCCGGGCGACGCAGCTTTGCTGTCGGGGAGAACTTCGACTGTTTGTCGCCCATCTCGTTGCGCCACCAGGTCTCGCGGCGCCGGCGCGCGTAGCGGTCGAGCCCACGCGCGGCACGCGCGGAGTGCCGGCGCGCGGTGTCGGCCATCACAATGACCGGTGCCTGCAGCAGGGGGTGCAGCGCCCACGGCCAGGGGTTGGGCAGGTCGTAGCGGCGGTAGAAGCGCCCCGGGAGGAAGAAGCGGGTGTAGCCCAGTTGAGCCCGGTAGTTGATCTCGTCGCGCACCCGTTTGCGCCAGGGCGTACCGGTCTTCGGGGTGAACGCGCGCGGATAGGACTCGATCAGTTCGACACCGTCAGCACCGGCTGTCTTCGCGCGTTTGAGGAAGAACACGGTGCTCAGTTGCAGGCCGTCGACGAGGGTTTCTGGATACCAGCGGGGTTGCACGCCGAGCAGGTGGCCGATGTAGCGCCAGTAGTGCATCAATGTCTCGATCTCGCTGCGCGAGGTGCGAAACCCCATCAGGTGCATGGCCAGGCCGGGCGTCAGACTCGAGGACATCAGCGTGATGAGGGCGTCCGACTGACTGATCGGCACGCCCCATTCGTCGGTCCGCCATTCCGGGTGATTGCTGATGTGGCGGCGGATGGAGACATGCATCACTCGCACCCGCATCGCCGTCGCGCGACCTGCGCCGCCCGGGTCGAGGCCGCCCGGATCCGAGACGTCGATCCAGAAACGTGCGGTCTCCATGAACCGGTTCAACGCGGTCGCGCCGGCGTACCCGCCGGTCAGCGCCAACGGCTTGACGATCGAGCTCTCGGTGTAACCGAGCAGAGTTTCGACGCCGGCGAAGCTGAACACCGCGGGTCCGAAACGACGGAACAGCGCAGCGCCGTGCTCGACCTTCTCCGGGTCGAGCCACGCCGGCGCCCGCTCGAACTCGGCGAATAGCGCCCGCATCGAGCCCGGCGCATCGGTCACCGACTCGATCCCCTGCGCGATCGCCTGGTCCAGCATCCGCCGGCCCTCGGCGCTGCCGCGGGTCAGGTAGACCTCGTCCACGAACGCCTCCGCGACCGGGTCCGCGTCGTAGTACCCGTGCGCGAAGTCCAGCACCTTGTCCGCGGCTGGAATCGGGTCGAAACGCAGCACCGCCCGGCAGATCCGGCGGCCTCGCCGCACTGCCGGATCGTCGAGGCGACGCCAGTACTGAAGAAACTCCGACGGGATCGACTCGACATCGGTCTCAACAGCATGCACGGGGCTCACGACCCGGTCGACAGCACGTCGAGGTGACCGGGATCGATCAGGCGCCGCGCCATCGCGGTGGCCATGTGTCCGGCGCCGAGAATGGTAACCCTCATCGCAACTCCTTGATTGTGGGCGAGCGGGTCCGCTCGTCAGGGGGCCGAGTGGAAGACCGAGCCGATGGCGAAGCCGAGCGCGGCCGCGCCGAGCCCGATCGCGAGCATCTTCAGGCCACTGCGCCGCCAGTCCCCGACCAGCGACCGTGCCGAGTACGCCCCCACGGCGAACAGGACCAGCGCACTGAGCGCGATGGCCAGGGCCACGGCCGACGTCCGCGCCAGCCACAGGAACGGCAGCAGGGGAATGAGATGTCCGACCAACGTCGCCGCAGTGACCACCACGGCACTGCGTGTCGCGTCTCGGGACTCGACCGGCTTCAGGTGCAGCACGTCGTCGGTAACGGTGGCCAACCATCGATCGGGCTGCGACGTGAGTGTGTCAACGATGCGATCGAGCAGGTCGCCGGAGAAACCTCTCGCCGCGTAGGTGCGGCGGATCTCCTCGCGAGCTTCTTGCGGCGCGGCTTCGATCGCGGCGAGCTCGCGTCGGCGCACCGCGCGGTAGTAGTCGCGGTCGGCCAACGTCGAGGTGTATCCCACAGCGCCCATCGAGATCGACTCGGTTATTGCTGCGGCGAAGCCGGCGCCGAGCAACACACCACGTGTGCCGCCGCTGGCGATGACACCCAACACGATGCCGAGGATGTTCACCAGCCCGTCCTGTCCGCCGAGGATGACGTCGCGAAGCCAGTTGGCTTTCGGCTTACGTACGGCGCGCGCTGTGCCGTCGAATGCCGACGCGGCAGCGGTGCTGATGCTCATCGAGCGCCCCCTGTTGTGGTCTCCGGCCGGCCTTGAACAATCCCCCCACGCAGGATTTTCCGAAGTGAGGCGTGTCGGGCCGGTCATCGTCCTCACCTCGCCCCGGCGCACCTGCGCTCTATCAGCGTCGTAGCGCCACCCGCCCTTGTCGCCCCGGCCAGCCGTCGTTCTCCGTTGCGGCGGGCGGGAAGCCGGGATGCCCGCTAGCCGGCAGGCGCCGGGTGCCGGAGATCATCGGCGACGTGCCCGTAACGTGAGGGCAGGTCGCCCGCCGCGGAGGAGGATCCATGAGCCAGTCGCAGATTGAGATGCCGATCGCCGACGGGATCGCCACCGCGGTCGCTACGGGAACGGTCGCCGAGACCCTCGACCGCCTCTTGGCGGTGCTCGCCGACAAGGGCTTGAAGGTGTTTGCGGTCATCGACCACAGTGGCGAGGCCGAGGCCGTCGGGTTACGGTTGCGGGACACCAAAGTGGTCGTCTTCGGGAGCCCCAGTGCCGGAACCCCGGTCATGGTCGCCGCGCCGCTGGCCGCGCTCGACCTCCCATTACGGGTGCTGATCCTGGACGACGCGGGCACCACCCGGCTGGCCTGGACCAGACCGGCGAGCCTCGGTGCCCGGCATCGGCTGGCGCCCGAACTGGTGGAACGCATCGCCGCGATCGACGGGATCGTCGGTCAGGTCGCCGAGAAACGATAAGCCCCTGACGATCCGCTGAGGGAGGATCACTTATCCTCGGGGTTGAGGACCCGGAAGGCAAGCCCGGCGGCGGCGCCGGCGATGAGTTGCACCGCGATGTACATCCACAGCGTCGACCAGGCGAACAGACCCAACGCCGTGGCGCCCAGGGTGACGGCCGGGTTGAAGGCGGCGCCGGAGATGCCGCCGACCGCGATGGCCCCCGCGACCACCGTGAAGCCGATCGCCAGGCCGTAGAAGGAGTTGTCCGGGTGAGCCCGGCTGGTGGCGACATTGAGCACGACATAGCAAAGGGCAAAGGTGAACAGCAGTTCCGCGACTGCCGCGGTGGGCATCCCGTGATCGGAGAAGGCCGTGACCCTCGCGTGGCGGATCTCGCTTCCGACGGCGGCCGCGGCGAGCAGGCCTCCCGCGAGTTGGGCGACCCCATAGGCGGCGGCGTCGCGCGCGCCGATCCGGCCACGCACCAGCGCCGCCACGGTGACGGCTGGGTTGTAGTGGCCGCCGGAGACGTGCGCACCGGCGTAGATCATGGCCATCAGCTCCGCGCCGATGGCCAGTGGTGCGAGCGCGCTGTGGATGATCACGGTGGCGCCGACGGTGAAGACCAGGAAGAACGTCCCGATCAGCTCGGTGGCGTACTTCCGCCCCGCCTGCGCGTGGGCTCCGGACCAGGCGTGCGTCCCTTTGCGGCTAAGGCTTTCCGGTGTGTCGATGTGTCCCAGGCTGGTGGCCATCACGTGTCTCCTTCTAGGTCCGCTCGGTTTCATTACTGGAGAACCTCGAGCCTCGTATTTCTGCGCGGGCACGTCGTCAGGGCCAACGCCCATCTGGGCCCCCCGCTGGCCGGTAATGGGGCTGGGCGCTAGCCGCGCAGACACGCCAGGCCTGCGCAGGGGACGGTGGAGACAGCTGACTTCGCTATCGCAGACCACGAGGGGAATCCGGCATGACCACCACCCAGCCCACGCCGCCGACCACGACAGACGCCGGCATCCCGGTCGAAAGTGACGACCATTCACTTACCGTCGGCCCCGATGGGCCGATCCTGCTGCAGGACCACTACCTCATCGAGCAGATGGCGCAGTGGAACCGGGAGCGCACGCCGGAGCGCCAGCCCCATGCCAAGGGCAGTGGCGCCTTCGGCCGGTTCGAGGTGACGAACGACGTCAGCGCCTACACCAAGGCCGCGGTGTTCCAGCCGCACACCACGACTGACCTGCTGGCCCGGTTCTCCACGGTGGCCGGGGAGCGCGGCTCCCCCGACACCTGGCGCGACCCGCGCGGGTTCGCGATCAAGTTCTACACGTCCGAGGGCAACTACGACATGGTCGGGAACAACACCCCGGTCTTCTTCATCCGCGACCCGCTGAAGTTCCAGCACTTCATCCGCTCGCAGAAGCGCCGCGCCGACAACAACCTGCGCGACCACGACATGCAGTGGGACTTCTGGACGCTCTCACCCGAGTCCGCGCACCAGGTCACCTACCTGATGGGTGACCGCGGCATCCCCAAGACGTGGCGCCACATGAACGGGTACTCCAGCCACACCTACATGTGGATCAACGCCGCGGGCGAGCGGTTCTGGGTCAAGTACCACTTCATCAGCCAGCAGGGCGTCGAGTGCCTCACCCAGGACCAGGCCGACGTGCTGGCCGGCGCGGACGGCGACTATCACACCCGGGACCTGTTCCAGGCCATCCAGCGGGGCGAGCACCCGGCCTGGACGCTGAACGTGCAGATCATGCCGTTCGAGGACGCCAAGACCTACCGGTACAACCCCTTCGACCTGACCAAGGTCTGGCCGCACGCCGACTATCCGCTCACCGAGGTCGGCCGGATGACCCTCGACCGCAACCCGACCGACAACCACACCGAGATCGAGCAGGCGGCCTTCGAGCCCAGCAACATGGTGCCGGGCATCGGTCCGAGCCCGGACAAGATGCTGCTGGGCCGGATGTTCTCCTACCCGGACGCGCACCGCGCACGTATCGGCGTCAACTACAACCAGCTGCCGGTGAACGCGCCGCGGTCCGCGGTGCACAGCTACAGCAAGGACGGCGCGATGCGCTACCACAACGTGTCCGACCCGGTGTACGCACCGAACTCCAAGGGCGGACCGCAGGCTGACACCGCCCGCTACGGCGCGCCCGCGGGATGGGTCACGGACGGGGACATGGTGCGCGCCGCGTACACCCTCCGGGCCGCCGACGACGACTGGGGTCAGGCCGGGACGTTGGTCCGCGAGGTGTTCGACGACGCCCAACGCGCGCGGCTGGTCGCCAACATCGCCGGCCACCTCCTCGACGGGGTCACCGAGCCCGTCCTGGCGCGCGCATTCGAGTACTGGCACAACGTGGACCACGAGCTGGGCGACCGGGTGGAAAAGGCCGTGCGCGGCGGCCAGAGCTGACGGGAGAGCAGACATGCAAAACACACAGCTTCAGACGACCCAGCTTGGGGCCACGGGCCTCGAGATCACCCGCGTCGGCCTTGGCGCCTGGGCCATCGGTGGCGGCGGTTGGGAGTTCGGCTGGGGACCGCAGGAGGACGAGCAGTCCATCGCCACGATCCACCACGCGCTGGAACGGGGGATCAACTGGATCGACACCGCCGCGGCGTACGGCTTCGGGCACTCGGAGCGCGTCGTCGGCCGCGCGCTCGACGGACTGGCCGAGCGGCCGTACGTGTTCACCAAGGCGTCGCTGCTCGAGGGCCCCGATCGGCGGGTCGTGCACAGCCTCCGGCGCGACTCGATCCTGCGCGAGGCCGAGGCCAGCCTCGACCGGCTCGGCATCGACGCCATCGACCTGTACCAGATCCACTGGCCGATCCCCGAGGCCGACATCGAGGAGGGCTGGTCGGCACTCGCCGAGCTGAAGGAACAGGGTCTGGTGCGCCACATCGGCGTCTCCAACTTCGACCCGGCCCAGCTGCGCCGCATCGCCTCGATCGCTCCGGTGGAGACCCTCCAGCCGCCGTACTCGCTGGTCGAGCAGGAGGCCGGGAAAGAGCTCCTGCCGACCGCCGAGCGCGAGGGGATCGGCGTGATCGTCTACTCCCCGATGGGCTCGGGAATCCTGACCGGGCGGATGACCCGCGAGCGGATCCAAGAGATGCCGGACGACGACTGGCGCAGGAACGACCCGCGCTTCCAGGAGCCGCGACTGAGCCGGACCCTCGCCCTCGTCGACCGGCTGCGGGCCGTCGCCGACCGCCACGGCACCACACCGGGTGCGGTTGCCGTTGCGTGGACCCTGCGCAACCCGGCGGTCGACGGCGCAATCGTCGGCTTCCGGCGCCCGGACCAGGTCGATCCCATCCTCGCCGCCGCCGGGCTCGAGCTCAGCGACGACGACGTCAACCAACTCCACCACGAGAGCTGAAGGAGACCGTGATGACGACCGTCGGATTCGTCGGGCTCGGCACGATGGGCAGCCGCATGGCGGGCCGTCTGCTCGAGGCCGGCCACCAGGTGCACGGAACCTCCCGCACCGAGGCCAAAGCCGCGGCGCTGGTCGCGCGCGGCCTCGTCTGGTGCGGGACACCGCGCGAGGTCGCCGCCGCGGCGGAGGTGACCTTCAGCTCGGTCAGCGACGACGCCGCCGTCGAGGCGATCACCTCCGGGCCGGACGGGATCCTGGCCGGCCTCGCTCGGGGAAACGTCTACATCGACATGAGCACGATCGCCCCGCGGACCAGCCGCCAGATCGCCGATCGAGTGCGCGCGCTCGGCGCGGAGATGGTCGATGCGCCGGTCTCCGGCAGCGTCCCCGCCGCCGATGACGGCACGCTGGTGATCATGGTCGGCGGCGAGGGGGCGACCTTCCACGCCGTGGAGCCGCTGCTGCGCGTGCTCGGCCGGTCGGTCACCCATATCGGCCCGAACGGCCAGGCACTGCTGCTGAAGCTTGCCATCAACCTCAATCTGGGCGCGCAGATGCTCGCCTTCAGCGAGGGGGTGCTGCTGGCCGAACGCGGCGGGATCGACCGCAAGCTCGCCGTGGAGGTGATGGCGGACAGCGCCGTCGGTTCCCCGATGGTGCGGGCCCGGGCGCCGTTCGTCCTCGACCTGCCGGACGAGGCGTGGTTCGACGTGGGCCAGATGAGCAAGGACCTCGGACTGGCCCTGGAGTCCGGCCGCGAACTAGCGGTCCCGTTGCCCGCGGCCACCACCACGGCGGACCTGCTCTCCTGGGCCGGGGCGCTCGGCTACGGGCGGCGCGACATCGCCGGCCTGTTCGAGGTCCTGGCACGGACCGCCACGTCCGAGGTGACCGTCTCCAACGCGCGGGCTGGATGAGCGCCGTCGGCGTGGCCGGCCCGCCGGCCGGCTCCGCCGGCGCGGCCCGGCGTGGCCGGCCCGTGCACGTCCGCGCGGCGATCGTCTCCGCGCTGGCGATCGCGATCGGCTCGCTGTTCATGGCCGCGTACACGCTCGCCCTCGGCGACCCCGTGCCCCACCGGATCACCACCGCGATCGTCGGGGACGCCGGCGCACACACCGACGTCGTCGGCGAGATCGAGCAGGTGGCCGACGGCGGTGTCGATTTTCGCGCGTACCCGTCCGTCGAAGCCGCGCTCGGCGCCATGGCACGCCAGCAGGTCTACGCCGTCCTCGATGCCACGTCGTCGGCCCCGAGGCTGTACGTGGCAAGCGCGTCCGGCGCCTCCGTTGCGCGCGTGTTCTCCAACGCCGCCGCGGCGGACCCGCGGATCCGCATCGTCGACACCCACCCGCTCCCGCCGTCCGACCCCGCGGGGCTCGACGTCTTCTACCTCCTCATCGCCGCGACGATCCTCGGCTTCCTGACCGTGTTCCAGGTGCGCGCGAACGCCCCCGGCCTCCCACTGCGGAGCTGGACGGTGTTCCTGCTGTCGTTCGCGTTGGTGGCATCGCTCGCGCTGGCACTGCTCGCCGGACCGCTGCTGCATCGTCTTCCCCTGCCCGTCCTGGAGAGCTGGGGGATCCTCGCGCTGCAGGTGGTCACGGTGGCGGCGTTCGCCTCCACCATGGCCGTGCTGATCGGGCCCTGGGCGATCGTACCGACCTACCTGCTCTTCATCGTGCTCGGCAACACCTCGTCCGGCGGGGCCGTGGCCCCGCCGCTCCTCCCCGGTCTGTTCGCCACACTCTCGCAGTGGCTGCCTTCCGGTGTCGCGGTCACGGCGCTGCGCAACGCCGTCTACTTCCCATCCGCCCAGCACGTGCGCCCGGTCGTCGTGCTGGCGGTTTGGGCGATCGCGATGGTCGCCGCGATGGTGGTTGTCTCGCACCGGCGGCGGGCAAGTCCCGGCATCCCCTGAGCGGCATGGCCGACTGCTCGTGCCTGACGCTGCATCAGCTCAGCCCAACGGGCCCACCCCGGTGTGCCGGGGTGGGCCCGCCGAGTTTCTCGCGATCGCCTATGCGGTGCCGAGCAGGCCGTGCGGGTCGAGCACAAACTTCTTCGCATCGGCCCGGTCGAACTCCTCGTAGCCCTGCGGCGCGTCCTCGAGCGGGAGCACCGTCGCGTTGACGTTGCGCGCGATGTGCACCCGATCGCTGAGGATCGCCTCGCGCAGCACCCGGTTGTAGCGCATGGTCGGCGTCTGGCCGGTGGCGAACGTCAGCGACTTGGCCCAGCCGATGCCGAAGCGCAGGGACACCGAACCGTGCCGGGCGGCCTCGTCCTTCGCGCCCGGATCCTCGGTCACGTAGAGGCCCGGGATGCCGATCCCGCCGGCGGCCCGGGTGACCCCCATGGCCTGGTTGAGCACGGCCGCGTTCTCCTCGGTGCCGTCGTGGTGACCCTTCGCCTCGAAGCCCACACAGTCCACCGCGGCGTCGACCTCGGGAACCCGCAGGATCTGCTCGATCTGCTCGGGCAGCGATCCGGCCAGCGGATCCACGGTCTCGCAGCCGAAGCTGCGGGCCAGGGCGCGCCGCCCCTCGTTCGGCTCCCCGACGATCACCGTGGCGGCCCCGAGAAGCAGCGCCGCGGTCGCGGCAGCCAGCCCGACCGGGCCGCCCCCGGCGATGTAGACGGTCGACCCGGTGCCGACCCGGGCCTGGACACAGCCGTGGTAGCCGGTGGGGAAGATGTCAGTGATCATGGTCAGGTCGAGGATCTTCTCCATCGCCCGGTCCTTGTCGTCGTAGCGCAGGGTGTTCCAGTCCGCGTAAGGGACCATCACGTACTGGGCCTGCCCACCGGGCCAGCCGCCCATGTCCACGTAGCCGTAGGCCCCGCCGGGGTGGTCATTGACCGACAGGCAGACGTCGGTACGGCCCTCGATGCAGTTTCGACACCGCCCGCATGCGACGTTGAACGGCACGGACACCAGGTCGCCCACTTTGCGGTACTCGACGTCGCGGCCCACCTCCACGATCTCCCCGGTGATCTCGTGCCCGAGCACGAGACCTTCCGGCGCGGTCGTGCGGCCGCGGACCATGTGCTGGTCACTGCCACAGATGTTGGTCGCGACCACTTTGAGGATCACGCCATGCGGACACGACCGGTTCTCGTTGATCCGCGGCACCCCGGGGCCCGGCCGCAGCACCAGTTCCGGGTAGTCGATCGACTCGACGGAGACCTTCCCCGGCCCCTTGTACACCACTGCTCGATTACCAGCCACGTTCCCTGCCTCCTGTTATTGTCTGATGTGGCGTCACTTCGCTGTCCTGGCTGGGCTCTCGCCGGTACTATCCGACGGACCGAACCCGGCGGCGTGGCGGAGCAGCTCGCGCAACTGGCGCCGGCCGCGGCGCAGGCGGCAGATCACGGTGCCGATGGTGGTGTCGACGATGTAGGCGATCTCGTCATAGGCGAAGCCCTCGACGTCGGCCAGGTAGACGGCTATTCGGAGGTCGTGCGGCAGCTCCTCCAGCGCGGCCTTGACAGCACCGTCCGGCAGCCGCCGCAGCGCCTGCGGCTCGGCAGAACGCAACTGCGTCGAGCGGGCCAAGCTTGCCCGCGCGAGTTGCCGGCCGGTCAGGTCGCCGATCCGGGGTCGACCGACCCAGCGCTCCCGCCGGCGGCAGCGCTCGAGATGACCTTCGACCAGGATCCGGTACAACCAGACGCGCAGGCTGGTGCCGGGCTCGAAGGATTCGAATGCGTTGACGGCCTTCACGTAGGTCTCCAGGACGAGCTCCCCGGCGTCCGCCCGATCACGGGTAAACCGCAGCGCCGCGCCGTAAAGCTGGTCCAGCAGTGGCATGGCGTCCCGCTCGAAGCTGACGTCGAGTTCGGCGTGCTCCCCCCGCTCGCCGGATTCCCCCACAGCCGCAGGCGCCGGGGCTGTCAGGTGCCTCATGTCGCTCCTCCCCCTCGTCACCGAAAGCCTCCCGTTCTGCGGGGACGTTGTCGTCGCCGTCAGCGCCCGTTGCCGCTACCGGCTAGCCGGAATACCGAGTGGCGGCTGGTGCCCACCGCAGGCTCCGGCCGGCACCGAGGTGATCGGGGCCACCTCGACGCCGAGGGGGTCGAACCACTTAACTCAAGGACGTGAATGTGCTAGGCGGCCTCCGCGGCACATGGTTGAGGCAGGTTTCACCCGCTCGCCGGGTGGCGGCGTGGGTTCTCGCCGTCGCGGGTCCCGCGCTGCTCACGCTCGCCGCATTGCCTTTGCATTCACCGCTGTTGCTGGGCGGCTACCTGTTCTCCATGCTGCTGGTGGTCATCGCCGTCGCGGTGATCGGTGGCAGCCGCCCGGCGATCGCCGCAGTGGTGCTCGCCGCGCTGACACGTGAGGTCTTCTTCGTTCCGCCATTGCGGAAGGACAGTCACCTCCAGCCGAACGCGCTCTCGCTGATCGGGTTCGTCCTCGCCGGAGCGGTGGTCGCGATCCTGATCGGCGAGCTCACCCGGCTTGCCGGGGAGCAGGCCGCGCTGCGGCGGGTGGCCACGCTGGTGGCCGGCGGCGCGCTTCCGGCCGAGGTGTTCACGGCCGTCGCGGACGAACTCGGCCGGCTCATCGGCGCCGAGGCCACGTTCGTCGCCAGTTTCGACCCTTCCGGCGCCGCTGAGGCGGAGGGGCACATCACCGTCCTCGGCTCGTACGGCCGGGTGAGTCGAGAAGTACCGGTGGGCTTCCGATGGAAGCTGCAGCCGGAGACGATCACCTCGGCGGCCCTCCAGACAGGGCTCCCCGCCCGCATCAACGGTGAGGAACTCGCGAACGGCCCGTTCGGGCCCATCGTCGCCAAGCTGGGCCTACGGGCCGCCGTCGGCGCACCCATCGTGGTCGGGGGGCGCCGCTGGGGGCTGACGGTGGCCGCGACGTCGCGCGAGGACTTTCCGGGCGGCACCGAGTCGCGCATGGCGGGCTTCGTGGAGCTCGCCGCAACCGCGATCGCCAATGCGCAGGCCGAGCAGGAACTGCGCGAACTCGCCGATACCCAGGAGGCGCTGCGACGCCTGGCCACGCTGGTCGCGCGAGGGGAAAAACCCGAAGCGATGTTCGCGGCCGCGACCAGCGAGGCTCTCCGTCATTTCGGTGGTGGCGGCACCGCCAGGATGATCCGGTACGAGCTCGACGGAACGATGACGCTGCTGGCCAACGAGGGCTCGACGGGTCCCCACGTGCGCGTCGGGGAACCGTGGAAGGGCTATCCCCCGAGCGGCCTGAGCATGACCGTCCTGCGTACCGGCCGGCCCGCCCGGGTCAACGACTACCGGGACGTCCCGGGCGGGGAGCCCTTTGTGCGCGAGGGGCTACGGTCGGCGGTCGCCGTGCCGATCCACGTCAACGGCCGGCTGTGGGGGGCGATAGCCGTGGGCACCGGGGTCGGGCGGATCCCGCCGGACGCCGAGGCGCGGATGACCCAGTTCACCGACCTGGTCGCCACGGCGGTCGCCAACGCGCAGAACCGGTACTCGCTGGAGGCGAGCCGGGACGAACTCGCCGGTCTGCTGGAGGAGCAGGCCGCGCTGCGCCGCATCGCCACGCTCGTCGCCCGGGAGACCCATCCGGACGAGATCTTCCTGGCGGTCAGCGAGGAAGTGCGCCGCCTGCTCGGCGCCGACAGCGCCGGCATAGCCCGCTTCGAGCCGGATGGTGCCTCCGCCGTGCCTGTCGGCGGCGTTGGGGATGTCCCGCTCAACCTGCCGGCCCGAACGCCCGTGCACCTCTACGACTACTCGGCCCCGGCCCGGGTGTGGCGCACCGGCCGCTGCGCACAGGTCGATGAGGAGGAGTGGAGCGGCGCGTCGGACCCCATGGCCGAGCGCCTGCGCGAGCTGGGAATCCGATCGATGGTGGCCAGCCCGATCACCGTCGAAGGCCGGCTGTGGGGCGTGGTGAACGCGCTGTCGAGGCAAGGACCGTTCCCGTCCGACGCCCCCGAGCGGATGGCGGACTTCACCGAGCTCGTGGCGACCGCGATCGGAAACGCCGAGAGCCGCGCCCAACTCGCCGCCTCGCGGACACGGATCGTGGCAGCCGCGGACGAGGCCCGCCGACGGATCGAGCGGGACCTGCACGACGGCGCACAACAACACCTGCTGGCGCTGGCGCTACGGCTGCGCTCCACGGCGGCCGCACCGCACGAGGACGTCGAGCTCCGAGCCGCGATCACGGATGTGGCCACGGGCCTCGCCGGCGTGCTGGACGAGCTGCAGGAGATCTCCCGTGGCATCCATCCGGCGATCCTGTCCACCACGGGGCTGCCCTCGGCCCTGCGCGCGCTCGGCCGGCGCTCGGCCATACCGGCGGACATCGAGGTGCGGATCGACGGCCGTCTTCCGAAGGCGGTCGAGGTGGGCGCCTACTACGCCGTCTCGGAGATGCTGACCAATGCGGCCAAGCACTCCCGCGCGTCGGTTGTCGCGGTGCAGGTGGAAGCCTCCGGCGGCACACTGCGGATACGGGTGCAGGACGACGGTGTCGGCGGCGCCGACCCGCAACGGGGCTCGGGACTGGTCGGGCTCCGGGACCGCATTGAGGCCCTCGGTGGCGCCTTCACCCTGCTCAGCCCGGCGGGCGGCGGCACCGCCGCGAACTGCGAACTTCCGGTGCCGGTCGAGTACGGACCGACCGCTCCCGGCCCGGGCGGGCACACGCCCCAACACGGATTCCCCATGTCACCAAGGCAAAACGACCCCGGAACAGGGTCGCCCGGGGCCGAACGCGGTTGACCAAAATCGACTGGTCAGCGGCCTAGGTGAGTGGCCTTGCCGGGCCCGTCGCGCAGGAACGAAGCGATCGCGTTGCCGGCGTCCTCGGTCTCGAACAGCGCACCGGCCAGGGCCGGGGTGGCAGCCGTAGCGGCGGGCTCCCCTGCCGAGCAGGCCAGGTCGATCAGGTGCTTGGTCATCGCGTGGGCGCGGGTGGGGCCCTCGGCCAGGCGACCCGCGAAGGCGCGGGCGGCGGCATCGAAACCGTCGGTCGGCAGGACGCGGTTGACCACACCCCAGTCCGCAAGGGTGGCCGCGTCATAACGGTCACCGGTCATCACGAACTCCTTGGCCCGCGCCGGGCCCACCCGCAAGGCCAGCCGTTGCGGGCCTCCCATGAACGGGCTCAACCCGACGATGTGTTCCACCAGGGCGAACTGCACGCCCTCCGCGGCCAGCAGCAGGTCACAGGCCAGCGCCAGCTCGAAGCCCCAGGTCAGGCACAGGGCATGGGCGGCCAGCACCGTTGGGTACGGAAACGAGGCGACCCGATCCGCGACAGCCAGGACCTGCCGGGCCATCGCCTCACCACCGGCGCGATCGAGTCCGGCGAAGACAGAAACGTCGACCCCGCCGGTGAACACCCGGCCCTCGGCCCGGATCAGCAGGCCACGGGGCGCATCCGCCTCGAGGGAATCCAGCGCGGCGTTCAGGGCCGGGCCCATCTCGACGTCCCACAGATTCAGCGGAGGTCGATCGACGGTGAGGACAGCCAACGGTCCGACGCGCTGGACTCGAACGAAACCCTCTGGCATCCGACCGTGTCCCCTCGGCGCTGTCTAGGCGTGCATCAGTTCCCGCTCCGGCGCCGCTGTCCGGACCTCACGCTCTTCGCTGTCGATCGCCCGCAGCAACATCCACACGTTGGCGACGAACTGAAGTATGAAGGCGAAGGCCGGGATCCAGATCACCAGCAGACCGTTCCAGGCGAACACGCCGGTCTTGAAGAACGGCAGCAGCACGGACGGGGAGAAGATGATGATGGCCCAGATGTTGACGTAGGCCAGCCAGCGCGGGAAGACCGGCTTCTCCTGCGGGTCGGAGAAGATCGCGTAGGAGAACGTCCAGTTCTGGGTGAGGAACGGCATCCACGGCATGACCAGGAAGATCCACGCCATGTCGTTGATCAACAACGTCTGCGACGGGTCTCGATCCGGGCGGAACGCGGCCACCTCGAAGAGCAGGCCGGGCACCAGGAAGGTCAGGCAGGCGAACGCGCCGGCGGCGAGCTGGGTGTAGATGGCGACCGGGTGGATCCCCGGGATGCGGCGCATCTGCGCGGAGATGACCGCGGTGAACGCCGCGTAGAACATGCTGCTGAGCAGCATCAGCACGGCGCCGAACCGGATGCTGTTGGTGTGGCTCTGGTAGTGATGCGCGATCTGCGCCGCGGTCATGTGGGGGCTCAGCGGCGGGATGAAATGCGCGAAGGCGAAGGCCGTGAAGAACAGGGTCACGCAGACCATGCCGCTCCACGCGCAGATCCGCTGGAAGACCATCTGATGCATGTCGCTCTCCCGGTCAGGTGTGCGCGGCGGCGATGTACTGCTCCGCCAACGCGTCGGCGTCGAGTTCGCCCGGTTCCCCGGCGAAGGTGACGGTGCCACGGCCCAGCAAGTACACGTAGTCGGCTGCCGCCAACGCGCGGGTCACGTACTGCTCGACGAGCAGCAGCGAGGCGCCCTGCGAGGCGAGCAGGGCGAGGAACTCGAAGATCTCGTCGACGACTTTGGGGGCCAGCCCCATCGACACCTCGTCCAGCAAGACGAAGCGCGGGTTCTGCACGTAGGCCCGGGCCAGGGCGAGCATCTGCTGCTCGCCGCCGCTCATGGTCCCGGCTTGCTGCGTGAGCCGTTCGCCGAGGCGGGGGAACGCGGATACCGCCTTCTCCACCGAGTCGGACTCGGTGCCCGGTTTCGATTGCAGGATCAGGTTTTCCCGCACGGTCAGCGACGGGAAGATGCCCCGTCCCTCCGGCACGTGGCACAGGCCGAGCTCGACCAGCTTGTGCGGGGCGGCGCGGCTGACGTCTTTGCCGTCCAGCAGGACCTGGCCACTGCTCGGGCGCAGCAACCCGGACGCGACCCGCAGCAGCGTGGTCTTGCCGGCGCCGTTGGGGCCGAGCAACGCCACCACACTGGACGGCGGGACGAGCATGCTCACCCCGCGCAGCACGGTCGAACCGCCGTACCCGGCGCGGATCGAATCCAAGCGCAACATCAGCTGCTCACCTCGAGTTCGGACAGCGCTTCCAGGCCCTCGGCCTCGGTGCCGAGGTAGGCCGCGCGCACCAGTGGGCTGGTCGCCACCTCGCGCGGGGTGCCCTCGAAGATGGGCTTGCCGAAGTCGAGCACGTGGATGTAGTTGCAGGTCGTCATGACCAACTCCATGTCGTGCTCGACGATCAGGATGCCCACGTTGCGTTCGGCGACCAGACGCCGCAACACCGCGCCGAACTGCTCGGTCTCGGTGCCGTCCAGGCCGGAGGACGGCTCGTCGAGCAGCATGATCGGGAACTCGCCGGCGATGCACCGGGCGAGCTCGACCAGGCGGCGCTGACCCGTACTCAGATCCGCGGGCCGGCGGTCCGCCGCGCCGGCGATGCCCACCATGTCCATCGCCGACTCGGCCAGCCGACGGACGGTCGCGGCCTGGGCGCGATTCGCCCGCAGCGCCCGCCACGGGTTGCGCCCGGCCAGGCCGGCCTCCTTACCCAGCCGCACGTTCTCCCGCACGGTGAGGGTGTCGAACAGCTCCATCCGCTGGAAGGTACGGCCCAGCCCCTTCAGTGCCCGCGCATCCGGCGACCACGTGGTGACGTCCTGACCGAACAGCGTGACCCGGCCCGCGCTCGGCCGGACCACTCCGGTGCACGCGTTGAACGTGGTGGTCTTCCCGGCACCGTTCGGACCGATCAGGCCGGTGATCCGGCCGCGCGGCGCGGTCAGCGTCTGGCCGTCGACGGCGGTCAGACCGCCGAACCGGACGGTCAGGTTCTCGACGGCCAAACCGTCGACATTGCTCGCGCCGCTCATGACTGAGTACCCATCACTGGCAGTGGAACTTCGTGCCCTCGGGCGCCTGGAACTTCTCGTCCCGGGCGGTGAGCGCGATGACCGTGTAGCAGTTGATCGCGGGCGCGAACTTCTGACCCGCCTTGAACGTCATCGGCGGGCTGAGCCCCTTCAGGGTCTCGTTCTTCACGTTGCCGAGTCCCTTCAGGATCAGCGCGGTGGTCAGCGGGCCCGACCGCGCCTCTGCGCCGAGGGAGTTGACCGCCGCCTCCAGCAATTTCCCGGAGGCCCACGCGATCATCGAGGCCCCGTCGAGGGTGACGGTCGGCGCGTACCGCTCGAAGGCGGCGTGGTACTCCTTCAGACCCGGCGTGTCGTTGGCCGGGAAGGGCGCCAGGAACGAACCCAGATAAAGCCCGTTGCGAGCGACCAGTTTGTCGGCCTGCACCGCGGACCCGGCGGCCAGGCTCACCGTGGCCAGCGTCGGATTGAACCCGAGGCTGTTGCAGGCCCGCGCCACCCGGGACACCGCGGAGCCGTCACCGCCGACGAACACGAACTGCACGCCCGCGTTCTTCATGTTCTGGCACTCGGAGGTGAAGTCCGGCTGGGTGAGGGAGAACGGGGCGATGTAGACGGTCTGCACGCCGGCCTGGTCGGCGAGACCACCCTTCGCCGTCGCCGACTGCTTGAGGACGCCGCAGATCGTCGCCTCGACGCAGTAGAGCATGCCGAACCTCTTGAAGTGGCCCGAGTCGGCGGCGGACTTGATGCTGCCCAGGTACGTGCCCAGTGGCGAGGCGCCCACCGGGAACAGGTACGGATCCTGGTTCCACAGCAGGTCGATGTTGTCGCCCCCGATGGTGGGCATCTTGTATTTGGCCGCGGCCTCGGCGTAGGGGCCGACCGCGATCGGCACGTACGCGTCGATGAGCGCGGCGACCTTCTTGTTCTGGATCAGGTCCCGCACGTTCGCGGTCACCTTGGCCGGGTCCGATTGGTCATCGACCTGGAGCAGCTGGACCGGGTGGCAGGCCAGCCCGCCGCGGGCGTTGAGGTCCTTGGCCCAGACCTGCAACCCCGGCCGCGCGCCCGCGCCCACCGCACCGATGAATCCGCTGAACACCCCGGTTTGGCCGAGCAGGATCGGCGGCAGCGAGGTGGCGCACCCGGCCGCTACCGGCGCGGCGGCGCCGGCGGTCTGCGCCTTGCCGGTAGTGGCGGTGCTCGCCGCCGCACCGTTGGTGCCCTTGGCGTCGGCCGCCACGGCCGTGGTGTGCGCGACCA
>Ga0137412_10000138_pt1 | contig 44116 bp, 66 predicted proteins | sample CZODoug2_1_16fun_FD_122160 | JGI IMG/M metagenome (GOLD analysis project Ga0137412, IMG submission 122160) | Vadose zone soil fungal communities from Angelo Coast Range Reserve, California, USA - CZODoug2_1_16fungal (Hybrid Assembly) | ecosystem: Environmental > Terrestrial > Soil > Vadose zone...
AACTCAAGGACGGCAGGTTGGGTGAGGTAGGTCCAAGGGCTTGACTCGTCTTGCCCGTACCACTCTGGCTTCTGGATCTCAGAGTAAAGCTCAACTGGCGCAAGGCGAGTCCCAACAAGAAGAAGCGTTCCACCTGGATACGACAGTCGGTTGATGACCTCTCGCTGGATCCAGTCGATCTGCTTTTCGAACTCATGGGCGTTCTTTCCCGTCACGGTGTCGTCAAGGATAATGAGGTCTGCACGGTTACCGTAGATCTGACCGTTCATTCCGAGGGCCTGCACTGTAGGTGTCGGCTCACCAGAGTCACGCGTCTCTGCGTTTACGTAGATAGAGTCGGCAGTCCATGAAGCAGAATTGGCATCAAAGCCCCCTTCGGGGGCGAAGTCAACCTGAAGCTTCTTGTAGGCATGGTTGGCTCCAGCCAACCTATCCTTAATAGCGCGAAGGAACCTCTTTGCCATCTCCTGGGTCTGGGAGACGATGATGATACGAATATTTGGATCCTGACAAATCTTCCATGTAGTGTAATTAACGGTAATCGTCGTAGACTTCGAATGTTCTGGTGGCGTGTTAACGATGATCATTCCAGGATCTCCCTGATGGAAGATCTGGCTTGAGTGAAGGTCTCGTGGAACTCGACCTTCTAGAATGTCATACCACTGAAGCTGATGCCAAAAGAGTGTGGTGTCCAAATAGTCCTGGCAGAACTCTGGAAAGTCAGGTATGCCTTCTCTTACCTCCGCCTGTCCGGCGGAGGTCTTCATCATCTTGACACGATCATAGTCTTGACGAAACCTAGTGTCAGACTTGCGGTAGTAGGCTACAGATTTTTCATGGATGTCAAGATCCCTACATGCAGCAGCAGCAGTTTCTCCAGCTTTGAGGTAAGCAATGATCGTGTCCTTCTTCTCCTGGACACTTTTGTTAACCTTCCTGCCAGGCTTCTTCTGACGAGGGATGAACTTAACCTCATTGCCATCATCGTCTATATAGATCTTAGCCATCCAGCCTACCCCACCTTATCCGTATCTATATATGAATATATTATAGATACACTTATACAAGTAAGTTCGAATATCTCCACGGCCGAAGGGCCGTGGAGCTTAGGGCGGGGGATGATTCCGAGAGGAAGACCTTGTAGTGGGGGAGGCTGCTTGAGCAGCCTCTGTCAACCTATCTTAATACGTTAGGGGCTAGTCTTCGTTGTGACGGTGAAGCGCCCCCTAGGGGGGTCGCTACCGTGAGTTCGAAGCAGTTCCCCTTACTTGTAGTCTCATATATAGAGTGGGCCGTCTTGATGTGCGTTTCGCCGGGCACCCTTTAATATTTTATCAAACCTATACCAACTATCACTCTCTGTATATGATGATGCCTACTCTTGATATACAGAGAGTTGCTAGGTGCTACAATCTATGCTACATTTCTAGGAGGTCTCACACACACTGTGCCGCCCCGTTTTAAACATCCCCGGGTCACTCTGAGTCACGAGCCCCCATCATTTACTCACCCTCAGCTACGTCAGGACATGCTGACATCATGACATCACAACACGGCTGAGCTGGGCACGGATGAGCACGAGCTGGCACAGATGAGTATGTATATCCAAGGGCACAGCATGTATATGTATACGAGCCAATGCATGAGTATGCACATGTCCCATATTGTCGGGAGTATACAAAGATAATCCCTGATTATTGTGGAATGTTGCTAGTTTGAGGGCGGATGGAGGGGCGGACTATCACATGCATGCATACGCGCAGGCGCACTCCACTCCCCTCCGCCCTGGTCCTCCATGTCCTGACATACTCAATCTTCGGGAGGTGTTGACAATCCCTGGGAGGTCTGGCATTGTTCTACCTGTCGCCACCAACGGACAGCGGTAAGTCAGCCAGGCACCCTATAAGGGCTAAAGCGAGGCTGATGAACGCAAGATCTGGGGGAAGCGACAGGGATTGACAAGCAAAACCAGATCCGCTAAGATAGGGATCAGAACGAAGGCCAAGCCCGGAGAGAGCACCTGAGCAGGACTCTCAAAGGAAGCCTCTGGCCGGTCCTTGGCAACTCAACAGCAGTGCCACCGAGGAAGGTGGCCGGTAGATACGCCTCTACTAGGCAGCGAAACGCACTGATCGTAGGTGCAGCGCAGTGAGGCACACCGAGTAGACCGACGCACAGGTCTTCAAACAACAATCCTCTAGGGCTCTAGGTGGTCTAAACAGCCGTCTAAGGCCCTGGAGAGTGGTGGGTGACCCCCTGGTTCATCCTCCGCTCTAGGCGCCGCTACAGGCGGCGCTTTGACTCAGGGAGAGACCATGAACCAACACTCCAACGTCACCGAGGACGAGCTGGACACTGTCTGCTACGCCCTCGCTGCCTTCTCCCGGACAGACGGCCTTGCCGAGTGGGAGCAGGTAGCAGCCCTCGCTGCGTACAACAAGATGTTCGATCTGCGCGCCAAGCTCTACCCCGCACCGGCAGTACATCACTGACCAACCTTTGTCGGCAGCCCTCGGGCTGCCGGTATTGGCGGCATCAGTGCCGAAGTAAAGGAGAGGCCATGCTCAGGCAATATGTCAACGACGCCGTTGATCAAGCTATCGTCACGCTCCTGAGGAGCGAAGTAGACGACGACGGCAATCCCCTAAGCGACAATCACAGCCCGCATGACGTGTTCATCTCGATATGGATGGAGTTCGGGTCATACATCGCAGCCATGCTTGAAGATGATCGTTCGTGGAGCATCGCGAAAGAGAAGTTCAGCGCCAAAGACTTCGGGCACTTCTTCATCCTCTCCGCCAAGGGGTATGGCTCAGGCTTTTTTAGCGACGACGGAGGGTGGGGCGAAGATAGCCTTTACCTACACGATCGAGCCATGACTTTTGGCGCACCCGAAGTCTCCATCGGACTCGATGGCAAGATTTACATCTAGTCATTAAGTAACTGCAAGTGAAAGAGGATCTCGTGAGGAGCTTCACCAACGAGGAGCTATACCTCTTGTACAACGGCCTAAGCGCCTTTAGGGGCGAGTATGACTGGTCCCTAAGGGAGGGTGAAGCTAGGCTGCTAGCGGCCCTTCAGGACCGCATACAGAACGAGCTGGAAGCTCGTCATTCAGAACGCGAAGTTGCAGAGGCTTGGCGGCTCGTCTTTGATGAGCCCGAAAAACAATAGATCTTCTGTGACCAACCTTTGGGCAGGGCCTATGGGCCCTGCTTATTGGTGGCATCACAGCCAGGTCAACAAAGGAGAAAACAATGAGTCCTTACGCCGTCAAGCAAGCGTCCTACAACCTCGCAAAGGTTGTGGCTGACCAAGGATTCAATCCAGCAGAGATCAGCGCTTACGACCTCAATCGTCTGGCTCTGGTTGTTCAATTTGATGGTTCCACATCTGCTCTAGTTAGCTTCGCTCACGCAATCGTAAAGGCTGGCCGATGAGCCTTGTCGAGCTCATTTTTCTCGCTCCGCCAGCTCTTCTGGTAACGGCAGTCATCATCGGTCTCAAGTTTAGGAACTCAAAATGAACCAGACAGTCAAGTATGCCAAGATTCGCCTTGATAATCATCGAGCAATCAGGGTGTACAATTACGCCATCAACTGCAAGATGAAGCAGTCAGATGGCAATAAGCGGGTAGTAACTAGGCGAACTGGTGTAGTGAGGGTAGCCAAGACTGATTGACGAGGAAAGCCATGACCACCAATTGCATCATCCACGAATGGACTCCGCCTCATCCGCTTCCGGGCGGGAGGAGCTTTAAGACCTGCATCAAGTGTGGAGCATCAAGGACTGAGTAGCAGTCGAGCCACGCGAGCCCCACAGGGGCTCGCTGGTTCTATCGGTCACTCAGGCCGACAAAGGAGAGTGCCATGAGCAAGTACACGTTCGTAGGCGCGAAGGATGGCGTACGCCAAGTCAAGCATGAAGGCTTGAGTATCACCGAAGTGGCATACCTCGTAGAGTGTATGTCTTGCGCGGAAGGATCTGTGGCTGACGAGTGCAGCATTCGCTGCATCTCAGACTCGTTCCTATCTGACTTGCTATGCGATGGAGAGGCGCTCATCAGTCTTCGCCAGGCAGGCGTCAAGCTAAGCGCGTACTCCTTCAGGGAGGTTCACAACCCCCTCGCCGAAGTCGATTGCGAATAGCCAGGCGTCCGCTCAGCACAGTCAAGAGATCTGAGTAGCAGTCGAGCGGACGCCTGGAGGCGTCCGCTCTATCGGTCACTCAGGCCGCATGAAGGAGAGAACAATGAGTGAAGAGTGCAATGATGGGCACTGCCCATCCCACTCAAGAGCTTCCATCCGCCAGGTAAGCATCGAGTGGGATGATGCGGTCATCATCGACTACATCGATGCGTGGGCTGTGGTAAGCCACGTCAACGAGTATGAGCTCACCAAGGCCAGCATCGATAGAACCAAGAACCTGATCCTCAACAACATGGGGTTCGATCTGGAACCGATGCCTGAAGTCCCGTTGTTCGAAACTCTGGTCATCAAACTTCCTAGCGACACTTCAAACCTCTTGGACAATCCTCAGGTTACATACCTGAATCAGTTCGTACACTTTCGTCAAACTATCGATGACGTAGAGTTCATCGAAAGTGCTCATGACATGGTCTTGGAGGCAGTTAAGGCAGACCTCATCGACCTGTCGAAGGAGATTGAAGACGAATGAAAAGACCCATAAACGTCGACGATCTAATCACCGTAACTGAGCTAGCTAAAGAGCTTGGCGTCTCATCAAGCACGGCGGGGAAAATGGTGCAGTACCTGCCCGTCGTACAGTTCGGAAACACGCGAGTATACGAACGAAGCCTAATCCAAGCTTCACTGCTTGGAAAAAACGAGAAACTCATCAAGTTTCTCAGGCTAGACCCGTCCCCAGACTTCGACCTGGACGTTTTGGTGCCACAAGCGTCCCATGAGTGAATTAGGGACAGTCCAATCCCGTCGCTGGGCTAAGGCCCAGCACGGTTGAGTGTGCACAGAGGCTGAAATATAAGTAGGCACCCATCACATGCGGCTTGCTCCCGCGATGGTCATTCACTCTGTGCACACCCATCCGTTTATGACGGAATGTTGGGAGGAAATATGGCTCTACCAACTAGGGCTAAGCAAATCGCGGCCGTAGCCGCACTCCTAGAGAAGGCCGCCGACGCCGATCCTCCACTTTCTCTTGAGGAGCTAGCGGAGGAAGTGGTTGATGGCTACCACAGCCTGATCGACTCAAGCATCAAGAAGCCCGTCAAATTCCCGCACACAGGAATGGCTTTCAAGACGCCCATCAGCAGCAAGGTTGCCCATGTGGCCTGGTCTGACGAGGAGTGGGCTTGGTGCGTAAGCGGAGACTCGCGATACGGATTCTTCGTCGCTACCGCCAAGTCAGACTACTGGTCTAAGGTTGAGGTATCTACCGCCAAATCTGGCGCACCAGGCCATAATCCCGACTGGAACGTGGGAGACCAAGTCCTTCGCGGCCAGATTAGAAAGCCGTTTACGGTTCTTGCCACAGGCGATAAGTGCGTTCTCCTGCAAGACCTTGGGCCTATAGGGGATTATCCAACCTGGCGGCTACAGCCCGAGTCGAACGATAATATGAAGATATATTACAAGCGAGAAAGGACTCCGCTGCTGTGAACGCTGTTGATTGGGTATTTGCTGGAGCCTTCATACTGATGGCTGGCATGGCAGCTCGCTACCGCGAGCTGTATGTCTGGTGGGTTGAAGAAGCCCACCGTCAATACGATTGGATCGACGAGATCGCAAAAGAGCTGGAGGGTGAGTGAAGAAGCCAGTTGACTGGATCCTAAACGCGATGATGGTGCTTCTCGCAATTGACGCCATCATCTTTACCCTGTTTGTAATGCATGAATTCTTCTGAGGCGTAAGACTGAAGGCCACCCCTGGAGGGTGGCCCTTGGTCTGGCATCTCAGCCTTCGTACTCTCGCTCCGTCTGGGCGAGAGCGTCAAGGTTTCCAGAGGGCACACGTCGCCCGCTGAAGCCCTGTCGCATGCTGCTGTAGGGCTTGCTGCCAAGCCGCCTCTGAAGGGCGGCTACAGCCCGGCTGACACGCTTCTTGGCTGCCTCTGTAGAGATTCCAAGCTCCTCCCCTACTCCTTCCGCCGACCACTGGTCTCGGTAGACACGCAGGAGAGTGAGCTGTTGATCAACTGGAAGCTTACCAAAAGCCGACTTGATGTCTACGTACATCGCTACGTGATCACCAGTAGCGTTAGCCAGACCCTTGGCCTTAGGCTGGCCATCTCCTCGGTCCCCAAAAGACTGCCAGTCAGCATAGTTAAATACGTTGAGGAGCAGCTCACGGACTAGGTCGAGGGGATAGTTAAATACATCCTCTGCTGAGTAGTTGTAAGTAGCCTGATCTTCTTCCCTCAAGTGCTGATTGGCAGCTCGGACCATCATGTAATAGAGATTCCCCTCCCAGTCTGGGCTATTGCGAATCATGCTCTCAATCATGCCCCTGTTCTCAATCAGCCATACCCAGAGGGAGGACTTGGTGTCCTCTTTTGAATGATGGTCTGGGAACGAGGCGTGGACGGAGTCCACGACTCTGTCGGCTAGAGGATTCAGTTTCAGTATGTCGAACATCTTAGTACCTACGGCCTTCTGCGTAGAAAAAACCTGCATTAGCAGTGATGAGCTCCGGGAAGCAACGCTTCCCGTCGTCTCGAAGAATAGCGAATGACTGAGTCCAGCTCACCGCTCCATCCTTGATGTAGTGAGCGTCTTCAGGGTTCATAATGCTGCCAACATTCATCACCCAGCGAGGCTTCACCTTGCCAGCGTAGCCATAGGCGGAAGAAGTGAGGAATGGCTGGTGCGTGTGGCCGAAGATTACGTTCTTGTCTGTGCCGTAGCGCTTCAAGAATTTGAGGTCCCAAGCTTGGGGTTGGGCGCTATATCCACCAGGCTCGTGTCCGTGGATGGCAAGAGTGTTGGTGCCCACCCGAACTGGCCCCTTGACGTACTCGACACCAAACTCCTCAAGGTCAAACAGGTTCTCCATAGAGAGGGCGTCAAGAGCTTTGAGGGGGTAGGCATACTGGTTGACAAAGTCTGAGATGCGGTCGTCGTGATTACCTGCTAGCCAGGTAAGGGCTGCCTTCGGGGCGGCCTCTCGCAGAGGTGCGAAGAACTCTTCCTTGACGCGACCGATATGCTCCTGGAGAGTGGTTGCATACTCGCCCGCGTTGCCCTTAGACCAACGACTCACCTGAGGAAAGTCGATCAAGTCTCCAACCTGAAAGACTGCGTTTGGCTGGATGTCTTCGATGACTCGAAAGATCTTAGTGAGCATCAAAGCCGAATGGTACGGCAGTTGTACATCCGGGATAACTACGGTCGTTTTCACTTCCGTTCCTTTCGCTTAATCGGTGAATATGCAACTATAGTACCATGAGGTAATAGATGTGGAGGACTCGTGAACAGCGACCCTCCAGGGTCGCGTGACCCAAGTCACATCGCTTGGACTTGACAAGATTCTAAGGGCAGTCTACACTCGTCTTTAAGAAGGTAGTTAGAACTAGTCAGCAGCCCCCCCCTAGGGGGCTGCTTGATAGAACAAGTTAAGTCTTAATGAGTGTAATTAGTCTAACTGAACATAGTAAGTCTTAATATACGGCCCCTTCGGGGGCCGACTGGCGGAGGAAAAATGACAGAAGGAAAGGGTTGGCAAAGCCATGCCGCCTGTGGCGGCATGGATGCTAATAAGTTTATTCTCAATCAGGTAGGCGATGAAGACGTTAGCCACCTGGAGGTGGCTAACGGTGGTTACACAAGTACAGTCAAACTTCGTAGCTGGAATGAACATAAGGTTAAGCAGGCACAAGAAGTGTGCTTTTCTTGTCCTGTTCGCTCCTCCTGCCTCTCCTCCGCCGAGGCTTCTGACCTCTACTGGACCGTGCGCGGTGGCGCACGGCCTACCATGCTTGATGGAAGAGGTCCTACTGGAAAGAAGTGTCGTCCTCCTCTCGCAGGTATTGATGAATATCCTGAGTACGTATGCCCTTCAGGGCATACGGGAGATGCTAATAGGGTTAGGTATCCAGGAGGCAAGGTCAAGTGTAGGGCGTGCGCTGAAGACCGTTATGAGGCATTGAAGTCTGCTAGAATTGCAGAATGACTACGGATCATATTAGTTATTCTCAGTACAGTTCATATACTTCTTGCCCTCGATCTTGGTACCTATCGAAGGTTGCCAAGGCTGAGGAGAAGCAGACTTGGTATATGCCAATCGGGTCGGCAGTTCATGCCATGGTTGAGTCTTATCTTGAGAGTGCTTGGCCTGCGCCAAATTATCTTTCTGCTGAATCCTTCTTTTATCCGTTGATCGAGAAGCAGATGCAGGTTGAGCCTGACTTGTCTAAGTGGATGGCGGGCGGCCCTCAGGCCGACCCGATCGTTGGAGACAAGGCTCTTCAGCTGGTTAAGGATTGCTTCGAGAGGGCCTTGGAGTTCCTGGATGATATAGATGTCTGGGAGGTGGAGTACGACGCCTCAGGCAGCCTTCCAGGACTGCCTGTGCCCATCAAGGCATACGTTGATATCATTGGGGAGCATAGGGAGCATGGCCCCACGATTTTGGACTGGAAGACTGGTGCCAAGCCAAAGAACGCTTTCCAGCTGGAGACCTACGCGGCTCTACTGGAAGGCAAGGAGTGGAACTTCCCAGGGAAACCCGTCCAATACAAGGGCCTCTGGGCTCTGCTCAAGCCTGGCGCAAGCAAGGCGCGTCCGATAGATTTGAGCAGCGTGGACCCGGCGGTAGTCGGGGCTAAGTATCAGGAAGTCTATGAGAAGATGCAGGCTAAGATCTATCGTACTGAGATGGGTTTCAACTGTAAGTTCTGTTTCAACCAGGACAACTGCCTGCCGGTGGCAGGCCCCACCGAACGAGCGACGTACTACGACAAGGCGGAAGAGGATGGCTACCCTTACTGACTACGGTCGTGAGGATAGGGAGTACTGGAATGATAAGTACTCTTGCGAGTGCTGGGATGTAGATTCGGATCTAGAGGATGAGGATGAAGACATGAGCGAAGAGAACGGCAATGACGAGAACATTGTGCTTGACGAGGAGCTTGATGATGAGACTCTTGCGGGAGACTCATGAGTCGAAAAAGTCTCAAGGTTCAGCGTGAACGCCTTGAGGCTGGTATGGCAGATATGAAGATTCGCTTGGATCGCAGGGGCGAATGCGATGGTGAGCAAGATGATTTGTATGTTGACTGGAATGGTTGGCGCATGCGCAAGGGTCGGGAGGCCAAGTAGTGGCTGAGGTAATTTTTCGCCTGCCAAGCAAGCTGCCATATGGGTACGTGGAGCTGCACGCTACCGCAGAGGAGCTGTCGTCACTCCCTGATCCCGAGATGCTGGGCGGGGTCTATGCGGCCTTCGTGGAGGCATACAGGGCTGGCGAGAAGGCTGGCTTTGAGCGTGGCGAGGCGTCTAAGGGTAATCATGTGCTTGTGCCGAGTCGAGGAGAGGTGCTTGCTCAGACTACGGATAGGGTGGTTGCTCTATCCGAGGGCTTGAGTGATCGCCTTGCGGTGGTTGATTCCGAGAGTGATGCTGCATCTCTTCTCGTTGCGACACTTGGTGCGACTGTGCTAGAATCTGAGGACTCCGAGGCTCCCTGGTCGCCAAAGATGGCGGAGGAGAAGGGCGCTGCGGCAGTCAAGAAGCCGTGGGAGCAGGGCGGGGCTAAGCCCAAGCCTGTGCCGAACCTGTTCGACTAATATAATAAACAAAGGAAATAAGACATGGATGCGAACGACTTTCTTGTCCCCCCTGGCGAAGTCGTCAAGTACAAGTCCAATTGGCAGGTAGGAACCGTTATGCAGGGCACGCTTCTGCGTGCCCCCTCGATCCTCCCAGACACTGATTATCAGACTAAGGAGCAGAGGGTCAGTAAGGAGGGCAGCCTGTTCTGGAAGTTTAAGCTTACGGTTGAGGTTGACGACCAAGTGAAGATTATCTTCGCCGAGGGCTCGCTTTATTGGGCGACGCTGAAGGCTTTCAGGGCGGCTGGCCTGCGTGATTTTAATGATTCGGTCGGTGGCACTATCGCGTTTAAGCGGGTTGAGGATGGGCCGAGCAAGACTCCTGGCTTCGCTCCTCGCAAGAACTACATGGTGAAGTTCGTCCCTCCGAAGTCTCTCTAGCAAGGTAGCCTGGATGGTCGGAGAGTGGGTTCGACTCCCACTTCAGGCACGCAGGATGATTTAGGGAGAGCTATGATTAGAATCCGTGCAGGTCAACCCAAAGAGGGGCTCTTCGAGTGAAGTCATTGCATCGTACGCTCGCTCGGGGCGTAAGCTCCGGCGAGCCTTTGCCATCACCGTGGCCCATCTTTGAACAGCGCAAGATGCACTTCCGCCGAGGCTCGATCAGCATGATCGCCGGCCCTCCTGGCAGCATGAAGACGATCCTTGCGCTCAACATTGTCAAGCAGATGGGCACCGACGTGCCCACCCTGTATCACAGCTCTGACTCAGACGATTTCACCATGGCCTCGCGCTCTCTGTCGATGCTGACAGGTGAGACTACGGATGATGCGGAGCTGATGGTCATGGCCCAGCGCAAGGCAGCCTACGAGGCGCTCAGGGCCATGGAGCACGTACGCTGGAGCTTCAAATCCAGCCCCACTTTTGACCATATGCAGGCGGAGGCTGATGCCTTCCGCGAGATTAAGGGCGAGTACCCGTATCACACCGTGATCGACATCATGATGGACATTGACTACGATGGTGTGGGCGAACAGAACTACTGGGGCCTGATGGCTGAACTTAAGGTCATGGCGCGTGATCAACAGACAGCTATCACTGTTGTTCATCACACTTCCGAATCGACAAAGGGAGGTTCGCCTCCGCCGCGCTCGGCAATTATGGGGAAGGCGAATCAACTACCGGCGCTCATCCTTACCTTGTGGGGCGACAGCCACACTGGTAAGCTAGACATTGCTACGGTCAAGAATCGTTTTGGTCCACAAGACGCCATGGGTAAGAATTTCTTTTCAATGAAGGCAGATCCTTCGATCTGCTTGATTGAGGAAGCGACTGAAGATTCATGGGAAAATGTTTCGATATTGTTCAGGGACGGCACTTCAGTGCCGGCCGAAGAGAAGATTAATCCAATCGATTGGGGAGAAGATTAGTGCCTGAGGAAGTTTGTAATGCATGTGGTGGGAGTGGTGTTCAGATGACTCCCGTCCCTGGCTATGATGAACGTGGCAATCCTGTGATTGACCATGTATACTCTGCATGTATTGGGTGTAATGGGCTTGGGAGGATTTTTTACTGATGAAAAATGGAACGTGCTGGTGTGGTCGGATACGTCCCTGTCCTCTTCATGGTGGTTTTCGAGGAAGTGATGATGAGTGAGTGTTGTTTGTGATTCGTATGGTCATGCATGGGAAGAGATTGGGCGACACTCCCTGGGTGGTGGGTGGCTGGTTCGCTATGTTTGCATGAACGGCTGCGGTGCGGTCAAGGAAGAGATGCATTGAATGAAGTGAAGTGCCCAGTATGCAGTGAGTCCTACCCTTGTCGAGATGTTCGGCCCGACAGGCCGAACCCTTACGGCTGGGATCGAGGCTTGGAAGGGGAGCCGATCGTCTTTCATCGCATTGTGTCGGATGCGGCGCTTGGTAATATTAGGGCTACGATGAACGAAGACCATTCTTCAGCCATCAATCCAGGCTGTGTCTGTGGACTGAATAAGGATGGGCGCACTCTAGAGCGACGGAAGGGGTATGCCAAGCATGGCAACCCGACAGGATTCTGTCAGCAGCATCAGAAAAGCATGTAAGGATTGCGGATCAACAACCCGGGCGCTTAAGGCGCCCGGGCCCCGCTGCGCAACATGTAGCAGAGCACGCAAGAAGGCCCTCAGGAGCGCCGCTCACGGCGCTCACATCCTCAAGGTTTACGGGATTACCTCGGAGCAGTATGGGGCTCTCTATGAGGCGCAGGGTGGCACGTGCTATATATGTCAGCGAGCGACAGGTAAGGTTCGCAGACTCGCCGTGGACCACGATCACCAATCAGGTTACGTCCGAGGCCTTTGCTGCAAGCCCTGCAATTCTACGCTAGCTTTAGCCCGAGATGATGTGGTTTTCTTTGAGAGGGCCATTGACTATCTCAACAATCCGCCTGCATGGCGGGTGATTGGAAAGGTGAAGCCCAATGAGTGACTGGACAATCAATCTGTCAGGCGACGAGCGTTCGCTCATTATGCGAGCGGTTGAGCGTGAGGTACTGCGCGCTCGCGACGACCGGCACAACAAGGCAGCCCTGTCGATCTGGGAAAAGGTCGGCGTTAGCGTGGGTCCTGACTTCACTAAGAAGGTAAAGTCTGATGCATAGATTCATCCAGCGAATTGAGCCGCAGGACATAGTGTTCGAAGATCTGAATCTTCCTACCCTGATCGCCACGATAGAGACGATGCGCGATCAGCCCGGCGGGGAGCGTGTGCAGTTCACGGTCATAGCTCACGGAAAGATGAAGTCCGATGACTCCTCTTGAGGTGAACGTGACGCACTTCCTGTACGGGGGCTTGGCGGCATGTCTGGTATTTTTGGTAATCATTGGAAGGATGAGGCGATGAGGGGCGATAGGCGCGATGAGCTTCCAGTGTTTAAAATCGCACCTATCCTGGAGCACTATGGGTTTGATTCGATACAGGATGATCGTGGATGGCATGCTGTAAGGTGTGCGTTTCATGGTGACCGACAAGCTTCAGCTTCGGTTAATACGGTGGATCAGGTCTTTAACTGTCATGCGGCAGACTGCCCTCGGGGTACGGCGACTCAGATCCTCATGAGAGAAGAAGGATTGACTTATGGCGAAGCTGTCAAACGAGCAAAGGAAATTTCTGGAGAGGGCAACCCTTCAGTACAGCGATCATCTAGGCGAGGCGGCAGGCGTTCTGGAAGCGCGAGGGATCGATCTGGAACACGCGCGTTCAAACGCACTTGGGGTGGTTAGGAACGCCTTGCCAGGGCACGAGCACCTTGAAGGCAGGCTTGCCATCCCCTACCTAACTGACTCTGGTCCTGTCAACATGAACTTTCGGTGCCTTCGGGATCACGACTGCAAAATGATTGAAGGGCATCAGAAGTACATGATGCAGAAGGGGCTGAAGTCCAATCTATACAACGTCCAGTCGCTCGCTCATGCTGATGAGTGGATCGGCCTGACCGAGGGTGAGATCGATTGCCTTACCTTGACTCAGATCGGCGTTCCTGCTGTAGCTATCGGCGGAGCGAAGAAGTGGGTACCGTATTGGACTAACGTTTTCGAGGACTTCTCTCGCATCTACCTCTTCTCTGATGGAGACAAGGCGGGTCAGGAGTTTTATGACCGCGTGTCGGACCACGTGCCGAACGTGATTCGTGTTAAGATGGATCCTGGTGAGGATGTCAACTCGATGTATCTTTCGAGGGGGGAAGACTACCTACTAGGCAGGATCAAGAAGTGATATTGGATGAAGAGCGTTGGGGCCGATCTCTGCGGCCTCGTTTCCAAGAAAACTGGAAGCAGATGATTCGAGAGGAACTGGAAGAAATGACCGAGCCCAGTTACATTTACATCATCATCAATGAGTGGCAGCCTTCAAGTTCCGACAACAGCTCGCAAGAGATTGTTGGAATGAGGTACTTCTCTACCGAGGATGAGGCTTGGGATCGCTTGTATGATATTGCAGATTCTTACGGTGGTGGGCTTGGGATGAATGAGTCTAGCTTTGCCCTACCAGCCGCCGACGCCATCGACTGGCAGGAGTACCGTATCGAGGAGCTGTTTTATGGCAAAGCATAAACAGAGGCAAAGGGACATCCAGAAGAAGGCTGATGATTTCGATCAGATGTGGGAGGATTCCCTTAGGCGAGCGAGGGAAAAGGGGATTCCCGACCTGCCAGAGCCGAGTCAATACGGAAACAATCCAAATCGATGAACGATAGGCCAGGGTGGGATGATGCGCTTATCTTCATCGTCAAGGTCTGGCCTGACCGTGCGGCTCGCCCCCACCGCAGGGTGGGGGCGGTTGTCGTCAAAGATATCGGAAGGATTGTCATCCATGAGTGATGAATGGTGTTATCATTATTGTGCATGTAGTGGGGTTTGCAAGGTCGACTGTACTTTTGAGTACTGCAACCCCCTCGGGCGGAAGAGGGAAGAAGTGAGCAGTCCTAATAGTTGGATTGAGAGTTCAATTGATGAGCTCCTAGTTACTTTGGTCAATAAGAACCATGATTATCGTATTGACGGTGGAGAGTTCTCTAACTTTGAGTTCGCCGCTCAAGCGGCGGGCCTTGGGGTGCGAGATGTTTTGATGTCGCAGATCGCGATTAAGTTCGGCCGTATCCGTGGACTCGATGACTCTTCGGCTAACTATGAATCAGTCATGGATTCCTTTGGAGATCTGGCTGGATACGCGATCATTGCTTTTGCTTATGAGCGACAGCAGATTTTTGGTGACGACATGACTCACAAGAGTGCCTGTGGGGCGGATGCGGAAGAATGGGATGAGGAAGACTATGCCAGATGAGGACGAAGAGTCGTGGTGCACCGACGAGCCGATTGAAGAAGAGATCATCTACGTCCAGGAGGACTGCTGATGAACAAGGATCGGGAACAGACGGCAGCACACAACTGCATGGTGGAGATCGGGCACGTGCTTCGCGCCTATGGCTTCGATCTAGAGGGGTACGCAGACGGACTCTTCCTCGTCGGGAAACAGTCGACCTGGCACATGTTCCTTGGCATCGGCGAAGTTGGGGAGTACGATGCTTAGTCCGTTCCTGCTCGACCTGATCGCAAACGAAGAGGATGTTCCGATGGATGATCCGCAGCGTGACCCTAATTGGTGCCACTCGTGCGGTAGGATGGGGCCTTGCCCCGGAGAGTCAGGACACTGATGACTTGGCAAGACGAGCTTCGATGCGCTGGATGTCACAAGACTTTCGATGAATGCAAGTGCGCAAAATGACTCATGACTATGCTGAAGACGAAACGACTTTCGACCCCGACGAACAGTGGCTTGAGGGTCACGACGAGGAGCTGGACGAGGATGATCTGTAAGGAATGCGCAAATGAGGAGGATGGGAAGTCGTGGCCCATCCCGTTCCGCAAGACTGAAGGCAATGGACATGCCGCCTGCAAGGGTGGTACTCACTGCATGTGCCAGCATCGCACCGGGCCGGACTTGTACGTTAAGGGGACCAAGTGACAAGTAGGAATGTTAAGCAAAATATTCACTACATCCCCGAGAATGAGGATCCCCACCTTAAGATTACGCTTGGAGACAAGCGTGCGGAGCTTACTGTAACGCTCTCCTTCGATGGAGACTTCCTGTCCTTGTATAATCTCCCAGGGGATAGTGACATTAAGCCCACTGAGGACTTTGCTCGTGGAGAATTGTCCTACAAAGTGCTTGCGTATGTGGCTAGACTGTTTGCGGAGTGAGGGTGGTTAGATGGCAGTGCCGGAGTTGCCTACGCGTTGGGACTCGATGGGATTCGGGGAAGCACGCGACTATATGTTTGAAGCGTTCGGAGTATCGTCTGATTATTCAGGAGAAAAGGTGATCTATCGATACGACTATTACGAACAGAAGAAAATAGCCAAGGATGTTGCTTACGATCTGATTCTAAAGCATGGTGATGGTGTGGGCGCTCGGCGTATCACCAAAGCTCTTGAGGCTGCGACTGACAATGTAACCATAGAAGAGCACAAGAAGATTGAAGAATTCGTAAAAAACTACGTCAAGCACGCAATAGTAGTGGTAAGCTTTAAGGATTAAAACACTTTGAAGACCCCGAGCGGCCCCTGCGAAAGCATGCTTCCGGGGTTAGAAGTAGGTAGGCGGCTCACCACCAAAGTGGTGGTGAGCCTTAAGGATTAAAACACAAAAAACCCCGATGATAGAATGATCATGTCATTCTATCATCGGGGCCGTTTGACTAAGGAGAGCTTTGTGACTGAGGTGCTGATCGATGGGTGGTATCGAACGTTGGATTCTATGCCATCATGGTTGCCACCCGACTTCTCCCCCGCCGACATAGGCGAGCTGACAGATGCCGAGGAAGCCAGGCTTAAGGCCTGGCTTTTGGGTAGAATTGGCGGGGTGGGGTGAAAGCCTTCGAGAGGGTTTGGGATTGGACTGAGAGTAGGATTTCGCCTTATGGTGCAGTGATAGCCATGGCTGCGTCAGTAATTCCGATCCCCTTTGCGGGGTATAGCCTTGGTGCATTGTGGGGGTCGGTTCTTTATCACGTTCGCATCGACATACATCCAGCGGTGGCATACATTATTGCTCTTGCCGCCATCGCTATAGCTTCTCGTCGCCTCGTCCGCCGTGTCCACGCACAAGTGGGTGCGTCATGGTCTTTGTTTCTACTATCCTGCTCGGTTGTTGGCGCCTTCTATGGCGTCATCCGATTTGTTGATATCGTGACGATAACAACTGGAGTGTCCTAATGAACGTCCCCTTGACGATTTCCGGACTTGGATTGTCTGGCATCGTTCTGTTCCTTAACTTGCGCACGTGGTGGAGGGGTAAGAGGGAGATCAAGAACCTAAAGTCGTTTGGGTTAGGCGCCCTGGGGGGCGCCTCTCTTCTCCTGTGCGTTGGCGGCATCTTCAGATGGGTCGCCATAAAAACTGTGTCAACCAACAGTGCAGCTGGTGGTGTTGTTGTATCTAAGGCTACTGGAGTGCAGGGGTCTGGGTTTCTAGCCCACGGATCAATGGGGGTTATCACTGTAGCTGGAGCCTGGATCCTTCTCCTTGCGATTGTTGGTATTGGATTCATCTGGTACGGTGCTAATAAAGTAGATCGCCATCGAATGCTAGGTGGGGCTTATTGTGGCGTGACGCTGTGCGCTACGGCTGGCATCGCTCATCTGATGGCATGGCTTCCCAGCATTTACAATGGACTAGGTGGACTGATCGCTTCCGTTCTGAGCGGTAAAGCCTTGTGAACATAGTGACGATCGTCAATCGAGCGGCGGAGGGGAGCAGCATTCTCGGCAAGGCCCTTGGGGGCAAGCTCGCTGACTGGTGTCAGGCTGGTAGGCGAAATGATTTAAAGGGATGGAATGCTGGACTCGGCCCGCTCTTGCGGGCCGCTACCCTCGTTGGCGCATGCATTGTGCTGGCAATGGTGCTGAACCGTCATCGGGATTTGATGTGGTTGCTGGTGGGGGTGTGGATCATCTTTGCTCTCAGGGTTCCGCAGGAGGAGAGTCCTGAAGAGGTTGTCGAAGTAGGCGAAGGGTACTCTGTTACAGATCTAGTAAGAGACCTGATTGCCAACGACGAAGGGGTGCATCTTAAAGAGCTCTATCCTGCCATGCGGGAGGAGTTTGAGGAGCTAGCTAAAGCCACAGACAAGGAGCTTCGCCAGGTCCTCGTCAACAACTCTTTGGAGGTATCTCGAACGACGCGATCTAAGGGAGTGGCAGGGCGATCTGGCATTCGCCGTTCTTCCCTGCCACTCCTTGAGGATCTATAGAGATCCGTCTGCGTGTAGCCCAATCTTCCTAAAGAAGGGGACCAGTTGTGGGATGCTCATCAACCGTGATAGTAGGGCCGAAAGGCCCGCTACGATCGCACCCACCCCCAAGGAAGCATTCAGGCCAAGTGCAGGGAGTATCGCTGGGCTGACAAGCAAAAGGGACAGGGCTACTTGCACGCCCGTCCGAAGCGCTCTCTTCCATTCTGACCTCACTTCTTCCGCCTAATTTTAGGGGCCGCCTTCTTGGCGGCCTTTTTCTTTCCAGTAACCTTGCCGCCGTATTCCTTGTCCCAACGTGCGGCGATGTCGGGATGTTGGACGTGCATGAATGCACGCTGCTTGGCACTTTTATATGGAATAGTAACCACGCACCTTCTCTACTTGTTCGGCAGTGGCCCTGTCGAGGACTCCAGTGACGGGGAGCTTGAACAGGCTCTGAAGACCCCTCATGTGGGAGATGGTAGATTCATCCATTTCTCCAGTGACAGTGCAGCGCAGTACGCGCTGCACGTGCATGACCGCATTTCTTTCAAACTCCGTCGTTGGTCGGATGATGGTACGCTTAAACCAAGACAGTTCCATCATGCACCTACCTTGGTTGCGATTCTGTCAACGACCCCCCAGACTCCCATGACACCCTCTCGCACTGCTTCTACTTGTGCGCGTTGAGTGACCAGCCCCTCTAGGAGATCTACCCTTGAGCCGAGGTCTTTGAGTCGGGCGTCTTTTTCCTCACCGAGAGTGGTGAGTGTATCTACGCGGACCTGGAGAAGCTCTACGGTGCCGATGGCTATATCCAAAGCCTGCCCACCAGCCACCCTGCGTCCTCCAACAAAACCACCAGCAGCACCTATAGCCCCAGCTATAGCGCTTATTGCTGCTGTGATTGTCCCTGCGTCCATCTTCCTACTCTCCCTTTAAGTGCTCTCTGCAACGGTACGCATGGTAACCGTGAGATAGCCGCCAAGGGCTCCACCATTAGGGCCAGGAGGGCCCAGTTGCGTGTACTTCCAGTCGTCGATGACTACCAGTGACGAAATGTCTTCTGCTAGTTCTTGGAAAGTGACTACGTCGCCAGCTCGGGCAAGGGCCTTGAAGTTTTCAAGCCTTTGCCTAGTCCATCCGTCGTAGCCTTGACGTTGCCCAGCCCGGTCAGACTCTTCGTCCAACAGGAGGAACGTATGCTGGATGATCCTTTGCCTGATGGAGCCAGGCAGGGCCTTTACCTGCCAGCCATTGAGGACACCACCAACAGTGGTGTCCGACGCCCCTCGGCGGAGAGTGAACTGCAAAGCAATCCAGTTCTGCGGACCGGGGGGTTGTGGTGTTCCTACGTCGCCCGAGCTGGGAGAGAATGTCGGACTGTAGGTGATGTATGGGATAGTCGCTCCAGTCTGATCCAAGAGGGAGAACTGAATCTCACCTTGAAGCGGAGTAGGCGCACGAAGCGACACAAACTTATAAAGTTTAGGCTCTTCAGTGTTGAACCTAATCCGACCAGTCTTTAGATACCCTTCGGGATATAGGACAGTGGCAGATTGGATGTACAGGGTGTCTTGTTGGGTCATGAAGATGAGTCGGTTGGAGGCGCCTAGTCGGGTGACCCCAATGGCTGCAGCAGTATCTGTAGGAGCGTATACGTCGCGGGCATAGGCGTACCGTAGAGCCTGTGTAGACTGTTCTTGAATACCCTGACCTAGGTCTACCCTGAAGAGCCCGGAGAAGCCATCGTGGGCTCCTTTAGAGCCCACCCACATAAACCTATCAAAGCCCGTAATGGATTGACATCCACTGGCGGGAGAGAAGAGCAGCGGTCCGTAACTTACATCTCCGCCTTGATCCAGCTCTCCAACTCTGAAGCCTCGGTTAGAGGCGATGCCAAGGAACGAACCTACGTATCCGTAGATCGTGTTGATGACTTCGCCAGTAGGCATGGTTGCCGTGACGGTTTGCGTCATGGTTGGCGTGGCTGGTTGGGTATCCACTACGAACCTGAAGATAGAGGATGTAGTTCCGTTAGTGCCAGCTGCATAGATTGCGGAAGGTCCTTCAGAGATTGACACCCATCGCCAGTTGGGGTCGGTGTGTACGTAGAATGGAATGCCGGCACCGGGTGGGTTGAGGGTGACCGGGAGTCCTGCCGTGGCAATTGGTGCAAAATAGATGCCGTTGTTGAAGGCAGCTACAATGCGATCTTTGGCGAAGGCGATAGTCCCGGTGATAATGGTTCCAGCTGGTGGACTGTACATTTTTACGGCAGCAGCTGTATCAATGCCACTCCAAATGCCGTCAGTCATTAGAGCAAAGTACCTCGTTCCGAACGAGGCTAGGTCTAGCGGCGTGCCAATAGACCCAAGGGTGATGGGGGTTAGCGCGGATGGGGTTACCTTGAAAAGGTTTCCTCCATCCATATAGAATGCAGCGTCGGCCCCTGAAGGGTCGACGTATCCCGATGCCCTATTGAATGAAGAAGTGAGGGCTACCCGGTTGTCCATCTGTCGGAGTAGCTGGAGAGATCCAGCAGTCCACGAATCAACCCCAAGGGAATCGGCAAATCTTAGGTCGAATGCTCGAACGTAAGGGTTCTGGGTATCGGGGTCCTGGTAAAGAACTCCTGCACCTGATGCGAAGCTGGACTGGGAGCGAAGCCACCAGCCCTGAAGGGATTGCTCTCCCGGTTCCGCCGAGTTATCGAACTGGTCTTTCCTGATGGGCGCCATTCCCTCAGTGTACGGCCATTGATCGCGTGTTGCCGAGAGGAAGGGAATGCCACCTACTGCATAATCATACGCATAATTCTGGAGGCCATAGGAGCCACCGACTCCAGAACCACCAAAGCTAGAGATTTCGAATGGTATCCGGTGGACGATGTCTGCCATGATTCTCCTTAGACGGAGGTGTTGGTGACGGTACTCTTCACGGCGCTAGAGTAGGTGACGCCAGGTAGGCCGAGAATGTAATCCTTGATCAGAGTGACGAGGTCACCCTCCATGCTCTCGTTACCGAATTCGTTGTTGATGTGGAACTCGATCGAGAAACCAGTTTCGCCCTGGTTCCGCATACTGATGTTATAGTAGGGGTAGTCCATTCAATCCCCTTATGCCACGCGCACGATGCGCAAGTAAGAGTTGGTCCGAAGGGTGGTTGCGCCAGCATCAGATGCAGCCTGAGCCCAGTCGACCGTTAGGTTGCCTGCAGTGCCCGCCGTAATCACAATGCCCTTAACGTGAGCGGTGATATCGGTGGTATCACCACCGTACGTACGGTTCTGGTTGATGGTGTTGTCGTTGGTCCGAACCGTGAAGCCATCAACTCCAACTGATGCGCCAGCTCCTCGCCCCCATGCAATAGCATTCCAGTTGCCAGTGGCGCCAGCAGGCGTACCAAACTGCATGCCAAAGTCGCCTGCAGTGTTGGCGTTATAGATGATATATGCATCAATCGTGTATGTTGCGTTCGCTTGCATGGCACAAACAAGGTGGGGGTCAGCGGTTGCGGTAATCGTGCTAGCGCGAGCAGTGTCAGCAGTCTTGCGAGCGAAAACTTGACCACCAATACCAATTGTGCTGAAATTTCCAGCCTCGGTCATGGTAGCTACCGTTGTGCCGGCAGGGTTCACCCACGCCGTAAGATTGCCGGTATAGCCAGCATTGGTTGCTCCTACTGTGAGCAGGGTTCCCGAGGTTTGGCCAGTCCTTGCGATAGTGGCGCCCCGGTTGGCTAGAGCCAACCCGGTGGACTGAACGGTGAACATTGCAGTGTTGGCCGTGTCAACAATCCTGAACATGTCTGCGGTAGGCGTAGCTGGAGCCTTGATGAACAAGGGGTTCTGTGCAGCAGAGCTGTTGGGCGGGGTGATGGTGGTGTGGCCGTCTCGGAACGTAGCGAAGTAACTAACAGATCCAGCTACGTTACTTACTAGGTGGGCTGTCTTAGTGGTGCTCACGCCATCATCTCGAACCCAGAAGCTGGGTAGCGTGGTGGTGGCGTTAGGAGATACCGACATCGAGCCAGACTGGTAAATAGCACTGCGTTCAGTTACTCGATCGGGGGCAAACGACTGCCACCTAAGATCAGTATCAATAGCTCCAGCGAGCGGGAAGGAGAAGACGCCACCAGCAGATCCGACCAGCATCATTTCCTGCAATGAGATTTCGTTGTCGAGAACTTCAAACTTGGATATGGTTGGCTGCGTAGAGTCCCCCACTACTGCAGTAATCCACGCCCCAACATTAAAGATGTCGATGTTCTTCAGTGTTCCCGTGGCCCTATCAAGAGTCTTGTTGGAGAGTGTTTGGGTATCGATGGTGCCCACCAAGGCCGAGCCGGGAGCGAGGCCGTGAATGCCAGTAGAGGCGTTTTCGTGAGCCCTGCTATCGGAGAAATCTCGACCCGAGCTGACGTGTCGAACAACTGCGCCAGGGTTGTGTGTGCCAGCAGAAGTTCCATCCACGCCACGTGTGACTGTAAGGCTAAGCGCGGCCACCATAGTGACGTCGACAAGTTCTTCGTTGGCCGACCCGTAGTCGAGAGCCAGGGTGAACGGCGTTGATCCCGGAAAGCCAGTCGTGCTAGCTACCTGGATGGTGGTGGATGACGCGGTAATGCCATTGGTGAGCGTGGTTTGCAGTGCGATCGAAGAGTAATACCTGACAGTCACTGTTCCTCCTACGAGTTGAAAGTTTGGTACCCGTCAAACAGACGGAACAGGCGGTCGCGTTCTTCGTTCAAGCGCTTCATGTACAGGTTCATGTAGAAGTTGGTTGCTTGAGTAGCCGATCCAGCGGGCACCAAAGGTGCTCGTTCGGTAGCTTCGATGGCTTGCTGCTGGAGTCGTGCTGGTTCGAGTGCTGGCAAGAGGCGCCAGCAGGCGCCATACACCATCATGTCTACATAGCGTTCGGGAAAGCCTGTAGACGTAAAGAGATCGGATCCCAGCGTAAGGGTGGACGGCTTCTTCGTGTAGGTAACGCGAACGTTACGGCCAGGTACGATGCGATCACGCATGAGCTGGATTGTCTTGCCAGTGGGCGTAGGCGTAGGCTTCACCTGTCCAGCCGTGGTGGATGCCACAGTATTGAATCGCCATGAAGTGAGAGGGAACCAGACTGCAGACGGACCGATGGTGTTGACTACCACCTTGTAGACATCGTCTGCGTCGGCCGGAATGGGATACTCATAACGCGCTGCTACGTACGGAAATTCATATTCAGCGAACACGAATAGGTCTGGGTAGACGCCATTGATGGTATCGTTCAAAGCTTCCTTGATCCGACTTACGGGATACTGTGGGTTGTTGGTGATAAGCGAGTCGATGGTGTGGCTAGCAGCCGTCGTCCCCTCCACTCCCCGCCCAGTTCCTGTAAGTCCACCCATGACAGTGACCGTCCCTGAGGGACGGTCGTACTTCTTAACGAGAATCATCTCGTCACCTATTTCCACAAGACCCCGAGATAGGTTGGTTACTGTCTCAGGGTCTGCGAGAAATGTGGTATCAGACGCTGTCATTGAAGCGACCAAGTACGAGATGGATGCCTGGTCTCTCGAATAACCAAGAAGCTGTTGCTTCACTCGGGCCACAAGGTCGTTAAACGTGACAGCCATTATTTCTCCTAGATGAAGAAGCCGCTAATAGACACCGAACTGATGCCAGTAGCGCCAGCGGTGAAGGTGAGAGTTACGTCATTTTCATCCGGGGCCCTGACTAGAATTTCGCTTGACACAACTTCAGAGGATGTGCCAAGAAGGCTTCCAGTCAAATTCAATCTAAGCAGAACAGATCCTGCTACGGGAGCTACGTTAGTTCCAGCTGTAGCTACTGAAGAGATGGAAGTTCCAGCAAGAGTTCCAATGCTGGCGGAGAGGGAGAGGGTTCCTGCGAGCCATCGTCCAGCAGGAATCGTAATGAGTGTTCCGCTGGACGAAATCGTATTGGCTACAATGTCTTCTGAGCGAACAGCGTTAGGATACATATTAGAACTCCGCCCATACGAAGGTAAGGTTCCATAGCTGGTCTACATCGCCAGCCGAAGTGCGCATCACAAGGCCTTCCCCGGGAAGGCAGACGAAGGTGGCTCCAGGCGGAGGATTTCCACCAGCTCCAGCACTTACGCCCGCACCAGAAGAAGTGACAGCTGGCGCAACACCGAGGGTAGTAGTACCTACCGTAGTCACGGTGGGATTTCCAACCCTAACCTCTGCGATAGAGTTAGGCTGAGAGGTGGCGAACTTATTTATGTTAGCTGCAGCGATAAGGGTTCCAGCGCTAGCGGCACTGGTCCTAAAGGTATCCATAGAGGCCGCAGATGAAGCTGCAGCTGTAGCGAAAGACTGGATGATTGATTGGTAAAAAACGATAGTCTTGCCACTGCCCACTGGATTGAATACTGACAAGAAGTTATTGCCCGCAACGACTCCGACAGCGGAGGAAAGGGAATGCAGGTAGAAGTTATATCCAGCTGGCACCCCTGGAACCGATGTCACTGTTCCGGATACGGCCTGTGTGCCAGACGGCAAAGCTGTGACGGTTCCGGAGACGGTTTGAGTTCCAGAAGGGGTGGTAGTTACGGTGCCGCTGACTGCCTGAGTTCCGGAGGGTAGGGCTGTGACGGTACCTGATACAGGGATTGTGGCGGGGCTTACGATGTTAACGTCCTGGATTCCACTGGGAGCAGAAGCGACGGTACCCGATACGGGTAGCGTTCCTGCTACTGCGGTTACTCCATCAATCTTTACTGTCTGTTCTGCCATTACTCCTCCTTGTTATGCTGCTTCGGCCTCCTTGATGGCTTTATCGATCTTGCTCTGCTTCGTGCCTTCGGGGTATACACCTTGACGTATGGCAGATTCGTAGCTATTAAGCTCTTTGTCCCACGCGCGTTGGCGCGTAGAGTATGCATCGTTAATTGACGGACTTATCTTGAGACTCTTGGAGCGGATGCATTCACCCCATGAATTATGATTCCGAGTGGGGCATCCAGCTGAGCAGTTAGCGGACACCGACTAGTCCAATCGCTTCGATCTGAGCATGGGGAATCAATACAACCTCGGTCTGCGGAGCAACGGTCATATTTCCACGAAACTTGACGTACACGTCGTCGAAATCAAGGATCTCGTACGACGGGAGGGTTCGCCCTCCCGATACGATATTGACGAGCATGCCAACCTCAAGGAAGGACTTCTTGCTTTCGGGGGTAGTTCGCTTTGCGGGTGGCATTAGTACAGATACCCCTCACTGGTTCGATAGATGTCAGGTCGATACGTGTTGTGTCCGCTAAGGTTCATGAAATCGAGCGGACCGATCGGCATGGCTGGTGCCATGTTCTTTATGAGCTTAGGCTTAGTCGAAGTCTCCGACGCTGTTGGTGCCGTAAGTTCCTTGTCGATAGGGGTCATGATTACTCCCTAGCATAGCCCTCTGCGGAACGGTCAGGGGGTGGAGGTGAGTTTCCAGAATCCCCTTTTCGTTATGGTCAATAAGGGTGGTATTGCCGGAGGGTCCACAGATTGCACAGTGAACGCTCATGCAACCATGGAATTCGATATCACCTTCAGCCTTGGCTGGATCGTAAAGTCTGTCGCCGTTCATTACTTCTTCCTCCCCGCTGCAGACATCTTGGCCATCTTCTTGGCGCCATACTTCTTGCGCCCTACAGCCGCAGCTACAGCTGCGGGATTGCTGGCCCCCGACTTCTTTGCCGCAGCCTTGACGGCTGCGAACCTTCCACCCTGACCCAGTTTTGCCTTAGCGTTTGGCTTAGCCATAATTCTCCTTAGGTCTGCTCAATGAGGTGCCAGGCAACTGTGCTAGTGTCTGTGCCGCTTGAGCTGTTGATTGTGAACGAGGTTCCATTGATCCTCGTTGAAGACAGGTTTCCTGTAGTTCCGCCAGTGGTTTCGCGGGAAAGAAAGATCCTGGTATTGGCGGAGGTGGAAGTATTGGCAACGGTCACCGTTCCACCCACGAGAGTAGATACTCCAATTCGAGCGTTGGCTCCAGCCTTGATGGCTATTCCGCCACCAGCGGTGCCAAGATTGAGCGTGTCCTTCAGGCCGCCAAAGATATTCCACTGCCCGTTGGACTGGCCAGCGTTAGCGACAAAATAACCACCGATTGTAGCATTAGTATCTACTGTGAGATTGGTGGTGATCTCCACATCTCCAGTGATGGTTCCACCTGCACTGGCGAACTTTGTTGCTACAGTATTAGTGTTGGTGGTAGTTCTTGCGTCGATGTCGACGAGTGCCGCATTAAGCGGCACATCCCAGTTGATTGCTCCTGGAGTTATGGGTGTATAGCTCATGATCCGAATCCTCCCTGTCCGAATCCACCCTCACCGAATCCGGGACCATCAATTAGAGTGAAGTTACTTTCTGTTGCCACGCCAGAAGAGATGAGGCACGCTTTGACTGCATCGTTTACCGTGTGTTCGTATCCACCACGAAAGTAATGCAAGCCTGCGCTGGGCGCAGGCCAGAAGTCCGTATCTTGAGCATTCGGATTTGGGGGCAGGTTGATTGCGCCTATCTCGTTTGAGTAGGAATCGTAGCGAACTTCTTCGTAAACGCATGGAGAGACTTCCTGAACGGAAATTCCTCTATTCATGCGATATCGAAACATCAAGGTATTCCATGCGAATGGAGCTTCAGCCACGGTGTTAGTTGTGTAAATCCATGACGCCATGGCCGAAGCCCCTTTCACTTACTGCGAATAGAACGTGAACCACTGAGTGCCGTCAGACACAATGCCTGCACGGCCAGTGGAGCCACCAACAGTGCCAGCAACCATGGCAAACGTGGCAGCGCCATTAATGGTTTCTGCACCATTACCATCGAGGGTCAGAACACCAGTGTTCTGGCAGATGATCTCGTACTTGCGACCCGGCTGAGTCGTAGCAACTGGCGGCAGCGTGACTGTCTTAGTCGCGCTGTTGGTATAAATCATGACGTAGTCGTTCGCGGTCAGCGTGTCAGTCGTAGCGGCCACAGTGCGAACGGTGAACGACGTATTGTCGAGACCGGACATTGTTCTCCTTTACATGGGAGCGGGGGGAGACTGGAGCACCACCAGGTCCGTAAGGTTCTCCCAGGAGACGGCCTTGATAGCGCCATCAGCCACGTTCTGGAATTCCACGTACTCCAGATGAACACCAGTAACCCGGTACTGAACTCCGGCGGTGTCAATAGTGACTACAGACCCAACGCCGAACTTGAGCTCCGGGTTTGACCCCGGAGCCGTAACATCGACAGAGGTGATGCGATCCCAGCCAAGAACCCTACGGACATGTGGGGTTTCGGAGGTGTCGAATTCAAGGTAGCGAGAGTCAACCTTTACGACGACAGCGCCAGTATAATTGGCGCCTTCAGCGCTGATGTTCACAATGGAACCAGGGTGAATGTAATTCATATTACCTCCAATTGATTTATATTACTGTTACGCAGACGGGCGAGCGGAGGACGAGTTCTGAGCCACGATAAGCGCCTCAGGACGGTAGAGCGTCCAGCCAGCCACGCCGTACCAGCCAAGAGGCTGGAAGCGGGTCAGCTTGTCAACGACCGGACCTCGGACGGTGTGGAACTCTTCCGCAACGGCCTCGGCAAGAGCCTGCTGGCCGGTGTAGTAGGTGTTGAAGACGCGAGTCTGAGTGGCGCCAGCGCCAGAGCCAGACTGCACGTTCTGCGCACGAGGAGTTTCGATGTAGCAAGCACCCTCGTACTCGCCAATCTCGCCTGCCCAGATGTTTCCAGCAGCCGAGTAGTTGTGCTTTCTGTTACCCCTCACGACGTTTCGCGTTGGGCGAAACGATAGCTCGTAGATCATCCATTTTGCAGAGAGTTTCCTCGTTGCGGGGCTTGCCGTTCAGTTCCTCAACCAGTAGTAGGAACTCGTGCATGGCCTGTACCTTCGGAACCTTCTTATCAATGTAGAAGGATTCCTCCCGAAGGATATCGATGATCTGCCGACACGTACTGTTCGTCCTGCTCATCCAAGTAAAGACGAGTTGCTTGGCACCCCGGGAGCTGTAGGTCGATTTTCGCTCATAGAGCGTTCCACCAAGGATTTCCTGGATATGGACCAGCATGCTCTTGCTGTCTTCGGCCTGTGCGATCTGAATGCTAGGACGGTGCGCCACATACATCTTTCCATGGCGACGATTCTTGTACATGTCGATACCGAGCCAACCCTCTCCCCAGAACAGGCCACGAAATTCGGCACGCCAAATCGGGTCTTCTGCAAGATGAGGTTTGATCGAGGTGTTTATGGACGGGGCCATACTTCACGCTCCTTATTTGTGAGTGACTAGGTCATTTCTGCCTAGTTCATACGGTTGAATTTCCGTATGTTCGGACTGTCGCATCTCCAGTGCATCACTAGAGTCTCTTCACTCAGTCTCTGCAACTGCACGGGCCTCAGGGCCCTGCTTGTTGGGGGTTGGCATCTCAGCGTTCCCCATTGATCAGAAGAGATTTAAAGACCCCCACAACTTACGCTGCAAGCGCGTAATCTACGAAAGGGTCTCGCCAGGCGGCAGCACCAGTCTCACGGCGCAGGTCGTAAGAGACCTGCGGGTGAATGTAGGCGGTGTAGTAGCTGCCCTTGTTCGGGTGTACCTTGTTGGTGCGAAGCTGGACAACCGCAAACCGAGCTACATCCGAAGATATGCGAGAGTTCGCAGTCTGGTCGATTGCCGTAAGGGCAGTCGGGTTAGTAGGCGTAGTACCAAAACCATAGGTGACGTTGCCCGTGGCAGGGTCACGACGAACGGTCTGAGTACCAGCCGCCAAGACGTTCTGAACGATAAGGTCGACAGAGTCAACCAAGTTCCACGCCACCTGGTTAACCAGGCCAGCAGTAACGTCGGTGAAGCTGAACAGGTCGAGCTTGTTGGAGACCAAGATTGCGTTGCCATACTCGTTAAGAGTAACGGACACGGTGGTCGGATTGCCGGCCGCAATGGCGTCCGGGTCAACAAGCTCGTTGAGCGGGGTGATCTGCTGAGCAAGATCCTGATACAGTTCAAATACAACACTAGAACCGGGCATGGCCTGCTGAACGGGTTGCTTGTCGGCGACCATGCGGAACATGGGCTGAGCACGCAGTGCGAACTCAAGAGCCCTGTCATACGCGGTCTGGACAAGATTCCCCATTGCTGAGGTGCCGGTAAAGGCGTTAGCCATTGTCACTCCTTGAGAGGTAGTGACCTCTATCGCTAGCCGTGATTAAGCCTGCGGAACATGGCGACGAGGTCATCATTAGATTTAGCGTCGCCGACAGCAGCAAAGGCAGCGTCCATAGCACCCATCGGGGTGCCAGCCTGCCCTGCTTCGGTCATTCGCTGAAACTGTGCTTGCTGCTCCGGGCTAATGCCCGGAGTGCTGTCGGCAACAGGTGCGGGGTTATCGCCCTGCGCGTTGCCATTTCCACCAAAGACAGAAGACATGGCTTCAAACCATTCCTTCGCCTTTGCCGGATCGGGCTCTCCCGTATAGACCTTTGCGGCCTGCGGGGCACCCAGAGATTCAAAGACGGCAGCAAGCTGACTCTGCTTCTTTTCGTTTAGCAGCTCGCGGACCATGGCCGTGGTCTCTTCGTTCTGCTTCTTCAGTGCTGCGTACGCGTCGCGGAGAGCCTTAGGACCATTGAGTTCGTTGTCATTGTCCTGGCCCGCGTCATCGTTGCCTTCGTAACCCCACTGCGTCATGAGACGCACCTCCCATTAGGTTGAGTGCCATACGTCCGGGCCTGGGGAGGCCCGGTGCAGCTCACTCGTATTGGTTTACCGGTCTTCTGGTACATGGCTAACTGCCGGTGATGTTGCCACGGAGAGACGGAAGGGAGTCGAACCCTTCCGTCCCGATCTGCTACTTCGCTCCGCCTACCTGGGAGAGTCCACCACCCCGGGATGCCGCTCCAGCGGCTCCCGAGAAGGCTCCTCGCTCTTGCGAAACGAGCTTCTGCTTCTTCTGCAACGCAGCAGCGTTTCCCTCAAAGACCCCTTGCTCTGAGGTGCGTTGATCCCACTGCTGACCATAGATGCTGCCGAGCGCTTTCATGGTGTCCAATTCTTGGGCGACATTGGAATAACCTTGACGCGCTTGATCGGCGCTAACTCCTTCAAGGGCAAGCTGTTCAGCATATGCCTTATCGAAGGTGAGGCCCTGACCAAGAGCCGCTGCACCTACGGCAGCCGTTGCTGCAGACTTCTGGAGATGAGGCATTGCCTTATTCGGATCCAAGAAGTAAGCAGTCAGGTCGTTGTCTGCTATGCCCATCTGATTAAGGGCCTTGCGATAATTTGGATTTGCTAGCGTAGTTGCTTGGGACGCTAGGTCGACTCGGTTTTGAATCTCTGAAGGGCTGACATTTTTACCAATCCACTGAGTGAAGTCTGACGACTGATCATAAAAGCCGGACGGAAGTCCGGCTTGTCTCATGATCTGTTGGTAGCTAGCTTCTGTAGCCAGATACTCGCCAGGAGTTAGAACAGGAAGGCCTGCCTTCTTGCGGGCTTCGTTGCCAGAGAACCTAGCCTTATACTCCTTGGTGTCTTGGAGCAGAACAGAAATCGTATCTCCGGAATATCCATTCTTCACATAGTCGTAAATCTTTGGAGCTAGAGAATCAAGTCCGTAGGACTTGAACAAGGCGGAGACGGCAGAGTAGGCGTCGCGCTCGCTGCCAGAAAGCAGCTTGTCGTACTGGCCATTTCGTACGTAGATCTTATTCTGCGTAGAAGCAATCTCATCTTTATAGCGACCGATCTCCTTGGTTACGTTGGAGATCTGACTCTGAAAGTACTTAACTCTCTCGCTATTGGGATTCCTCTTCTTCTGCTCTGCAGCAAGGGAGGTTTTAAACTTGGCTATATTCCGATTGCCTGTAGTTACATACCTTTGATACGTATTGATCCAGCCCTCTAGGCTGGATGGTCTAGTAGCTGCCATCAGTTCTCCTAGTACTTGACGCCGAAGTCCGAGAGGACTTGATGTGCAACCTGCATCATGCTATCCTGGGCATTCTTGGTTTTCTTCCAGCGCTGTTCGCCACGAAGGTCGTTCTCAAACTGCCAGAGAGGCTTAACCTTGGTTTCTCCAGTCTGAGGATCTTTATATTGGAGAGCTTTTTTGATGTCTGGATCGAACGGGTTGATCGAACCGGAAGGTATCTCCAGAATCTGAGACATACTCTGCATGTAGGGAGAGGCTAGGTCGGCTATCGTTTTGCCGGCATCAATCTGAGTAGCCCACTCAGAATAAGTAGCTTTGGCCTGACGCCTAATCTCATCCTTATAGTCTTCTTCTGCAGCAACTCCGCGAATGATATTGCGAGACTTGTCGGCATACCATTGACTGGACATTGTTACGCCCATATTGTAAGCGTATGACCTAAGCTTGTCCTGCTCTTCTCCGCCCTGGCCCTGATGAACATCATGATCAAAGTAGACATACTTACCTATGTCGTACCGAAGCTGGTCATCACTCCAGCCCTTTGCTACCACGTTGTATGCCCAAGTATTAAGTCGGGCCTTGTTGCCTGGAGTTTCTCGCATGCCTAACTGGTTCGCCAGCTGGCGAACCTTTACGTAGGCAGCTGAAGATTCAGCCTTGGCTGTAGCTGGATCTCCGTACCTTTTGGTTAGGTAATCTCGCTCAGTTTTACTGTGCGACTTCCACCAATTGGTATCGCGAAGTTCTGCTTGGAATCTCTGAGGTGACCATGTACTTTTAACCGCCTCAGCAAACTTCTCTTTTAGTTCGGAATTAGAGTTAAGGAGAGCCTGAACGAAGCCGTACTCTTCTGCTGATTCTGCGGCGGTCATGGGCTTTTTCGCCTCCTCCGGAATTCCCGAACTTGAACTTGCTGGCGTGGATCCACCGCTAGATGAATATCTGTAAGCTTTATTGATTACCGAATCTACGTAGCCCTTGACTGATGGGCCCCCATATTGGGACCGAGTAGACTGATCAAGATTTGGATTGCCTGAATACCATGCAGATGCGGCGCCTCGGGCGCCGTATTTATTGTAATAAGACTTTAGGACACCTCTAGCTACGGCATCCTGGGCGGCTGGAGAATTAAGGTACTGCTGGGGGCTGAGGCGCTTACCGTAATATGTAGCGGTCCATGAGGGAATGTTTGCCCCCATTACTTGATACTTCCCGTAAGCCCTGTCGCCGCCAGTCATCACACCTAGAGCAGAATATCGACCACCAGATTCTTGCTCAGCAATTGCCGAAAAGAACTGTTCAAAACTTGGCTGCGACACGGCGCCACCTCCCCTCAGTATTGATATAGCAAGGGCCAGGAAGACGCCTAAACTGCGGAATATCAATAGCATTATTGACCTTCAGCACCGCCAGATACCAAGCCCATACTTTTAAGAACACTGTCGGCAGCACTCATGGTGGTATTCATGGCTTGCGTCGTCTTGTTCCAACGAGGATCATTTCTCAACTGAGACTGAAAATCTGTTAGGGTAGACCCCGCAGGCTTACCGTTTGCATCGAGCGCATTAAGCGCTCGCTTGATCTGTGGATCCATAACATCGATTGACATATCAGGCATCTGAAGTTCTGAAGCCATCATTTGAATGTAAGGTCCAGCAACATCACGCATCGTTGAACCTGCATCAATCTGCTTTGCGTAAGCAGGAAACATAGACTTCGCCTGATCTCTTACGTCAGACTCAAAGTCTTGAGTAGTAGCAACCTTTCGAACAATCCTCTGAGCTTGGTCTTTGACTGCTTGGTCGCTAAGCTTAATCCCCATGTCGCCTGCATATTGCTTAATGGTGTATTCATGCATGGCCGCTTCTCCTCGCAAGGTGCCATCCTTGGTGAAGTTAACGTAATCACCAAGAGCCATGCGGATTTGACCCTCATCAAGTCCACCGTCCACGGTTGATGCAGCTATCTTTTTCATTTTGTCGGTAGGCACCGCCGCTCCCACTTCTGCGGCGAGTTGTCGAACCTGAATCTCGGCAGCTTGAATGCTAGCATTGTATGTGGCAGGATCTGTTTTCTTCATCACCTGAGCTTTACGTCTAGCGTTCGACGTGGTCTTCCACCAGCTAGTATCGCGAAGTTCTGCTTGGAATTTTTGGGGTGACCATGTACTTCCAATCGCCTCAGCGAACTTCTCTTTTAGTTCGGAATTAGAGTTAAGAAAACCATAAGCCCAACCATAATTGGCTGCCAGCTCTTCAGGTGTAAGTTTGGAGGTCTGGCCATCAGCAAAATCTGAAGCGCTTGATCCGACTGCAGACACTCCACTAATTCTACGACCACCCATAAAGCGGTCCATGTAGTAGCCCTTAGCCATATCCACCACCTCGACCGCCTTGCCTGGTCGAGGATTATGGATCATCTTCCCGTCCCCCAAGTAGATACCTACGTGATCAGGACCACCAACATTACGGTCTGTATCAAAGAAGACTAGGTCTCCTGGGCGGAGACCTTTGGCGGAGACGGCAGTACCTTCCCCGATCTGATCATACGTAACGCGAGGAAGGCCAATGCCAAAGTGCTTAAATACCTGCTGGACCAAGCCCGAGCAGTCAACGCCAGACGTGAGGCTATTGCCGCCCCAAACGTATGGGGTACCTAGGAATTGCTGTGCGTAGGACCCGATATCCTGACCGTTGACTGCCATGCTAACTTCCTCCAACCATCTGCATCAATGCATCATAATACGTAGTAGCAGCCTGATACTTGCCATACTCCTTAGTCCCCTCGGTTGGGGACTGGACAAGCGACGCCCTGGCGGCGTCGGAGACCCCGCCGGAAGTGGTTGAAGACTCATCAGTGACATTAAGGTTTCCAGTAGCAAGGTCTGGGCTGAGCTGCTGGGTCGTGGTAGTAACGGTAGGATTGGCTTTTTCGTAGCCATTAATACTGGCCTTGAACTGCGCCAATTCCTTGTCGTTTGGTGCGCGACCAAGCAGCTCCCTCAAAACTTGTGTAGTAAGAGCCTTGACATCCTCTGGAGAGGAAAGGTTGAAGTCCTTTTTGGTGCTGGTCTTCGTAGTCTTTCCGACATACTTGATGCGCTCTCCAGTGGCTACGTCAAAGACCCAGTCGCCTTTAGTGACCGTGCCATACTTGCCCTTCTGATTTGCATAGGTGTCAAGCACGTCCCATGGGGTCCACTTCTTTCCCCCCCCGCCGGCGTTGAATATTGCCGAGGCATCAACCAGGCGGCCCCAAGCCGCCTGGACTTCGGGAAGACCCATATTGACATCGAAACCAGGCACCTTCTGAAGGATGCCCTTGTTGACAAACTCCCTCACCTCCTTCTGGCTCCACGTCGCAGGCAGGGCTTGCGCCTGGTCGTATCCCATAATGTGAGGAGTTGAGGACCCCGCCTGCATACCACTATACGGTGCTGCGGACTTCAGGAGAGGTTGACCTCCAGCCATAAGGGGGGCCGTACTGGGTCCTCCAAACATGTTGAACTTTGATCCCATGTATATATTAGGTTTCTTGCCTCCGCTGGATCCTTGACCAACTGCAGAAGCAATCATTTGTTGAATGAGCTGATCGGTGCCCCCGGAAGAGCTGGGGTCTGGTGCTTTTACCACGAACCCTCCTAGGACAGGTTATCGTTAACAAGGTATCGGTGGTAAAGATCCCCGAACCTAGTGTCATTATGGACCAGCATCATAGAGATGTCCTTCAGGGCATTGCCGAGATCTACATTTTGCCCTGACGGATTACCTTCCAAATCAAAACTAATCTTGGAAGAGCCGCGCTTGGTGAGAATATCCTTGATGGAGCTCCTTGCAGCGAGATATGTCCGCAAGGCCTTAAGGTCAGTCCTCATCGGGTCAGCCATGAGCTTTTTATCAGAGGTAATCTGTTCCATGCCCTTGATGGTGATGGGCATTTTATTCATTTGGACATCGCCGTAATCTTTGAACCATGCGGCATTTTTGTCACCTAGAATGTCTATAATCTTCTGCTTGATTTCCGAGAAGTTAGAAGCGCCAGGATCCGAATAAGACTTAAAACCGCTTCGAAACATCGCAGCATCTAGCATGTGCATATATCGATTGTATTGCTGCCACCCTAGATCCTTTTGATTATTGGCAATGGCTTCTTGGGCAGTGATCTTCTCTCGGACGGACTGCCCAGCAATAAGTTGATCCATCTGCTTTGCGTAGACCGATGAGCTAAATTCACCCTTATTGTAGATATCGCCAACAATCAATGATGCAAGGTCGGGATTCTTCTCGATCAGATCACCATACTGTGTAGCCACATGGTCTGCACTTACCGTAGAAGCGATACCCATGGACTTGCTCATGCTGGCAGTGAAGGCGAAATAGTCCTTGCCATACCTTTGCATGAACATGTCCTGAGCATTTTTCGGATCTAGATCCTGCATAACCTTGTACTGGTCTATAAAGAACTGGTATGGAGAGCCAGTTAGTGGAGTATTCTTAACCTGGGCCGGAGAGGCCCAGGATGTGAATGCCTGAAGGAACATAAACTGCTTAGCGTTACTCTCGACCTTCTTCATGTCAGGAGCTGGGCCACCGTTTGCATAATCACCCATCTGCCTTTGATATTCAGCAAGATAAGCTTTCTGATAAGCGTCATTGCCCTTATCTCCCGCAGTGAAGGCGTTCCACGCATCCTTCATATACTTCGGAAGGAGGGGGTCAGTCCAGCTTGCAGACGGGCCGTTCGGAAGAACCTTACTCCACTGAAGGAAATCGCCAATCGAAGGAACCTTCTTGGCTATGGCTGATGCTGCAATCTGAACATACGGACCGGCTCCAGGGTTGAACCATGGATCTCCTGGCAAGATGGTGTTCAGGGCGGACAGGCTGATTCTCGTACCCCCAGAAGGTACCTTACCAATGCCCTTAACATTAGTAGTATCTCCCGGCATCCGGAGAGTTATCATTCGACCATCCAGGGGAACGAAGACCTTAATCTTCTTTCCCGTTGCGGGATCTACTCCATCCGCCATGCCATTCTCATCGACGTGCTGACCATTCTGGTCAGTAATGAGATTGGCTGCAACGGGTGCATTGTAAATCTTGGCTGTAGTACCTACAAACTGAGGACGCTCAGCGATCAATCCACCCCATCTTTGAAGTCCATCGATATGGGCGGAGAGGAATGGTGTGACGAAACGAAGGGCTTCAGTCGCTGTAGTTCTGATTGGGTCATAAACAACCTGAGAGATGTCCTTGCGGGCAAGCCTGTCGGACTTCTCTAGCAGTTTGTTCATTTCATCCAACGTCAGATGCTCTTCTGCTCCAACCGTTCTTCGGTATCCAATCTCTTGACTGATGAGATCTCGCATACGCGCCTCCTGGGCGCGTAGGTAGATAGGCTGCCTAGCCATGACATCGTTGGGGATTGTTGAAAGCTTCTGAAATCCCTTGGCGATAATGTCATCCACTGCACGAGAGGCGGTTTGCTTGGAGTATCCAGCAGTCAGCCCCTTGACTTCTTCGCCATGAACGGCCGGAAAGTCCTCCTTGGCGATAGCACCCCGAAGTTCATGCTCCATAATCTCTTCGCCATTGGCAATTTTTGTTTGCAACCCAGTTCCCGCAGGGAGATACTGATCCAGCGTTGCCTTAATGGCGTCAAGAGTTCCATTGTAATCTCGGGCTCGCGGCCCGAGAAGAGACATGTGATACTTGCCGGCTGGAGTTTTCAGCCAGCTCTTGGCTTCCTTAAGGGTTGGATCCTTTGCTACCAGCCTATAAAGATCGTCCTGTCGAAATTGCTTATTCAGGGCGCCAAGCCAAGAGTCCATGTGATTGGCTTCATTTGGAGTGACAGACTTCCATGAGCCAGTCTTGATGAGGCGACCGTTATCGATAGCCTCACCTCTAGCGAACACAGTCTCCATGGCCAGCCCGGATGTGATCTGATCACGAGGGATCGGATTGCTCCACTCTGAACTAAACGCTTGTGGAACCTTCACGCCTTCGTGCTCAAATTCTCCCTCTCCGAGACGCTTTCCCTTGGAGTCTTTAGCTTCCTGAAGTAGGGCATTAGCATAATCAGTATGTTCATCAATGACGCGTCGATGATCGATCGCCTGATCAGTCAAGCTGTTAAGCAATTCCTCATCGGAATTAGGCTTTGCTTTTAGCTTGGCAATCTGACCCTCAACCCCCTTGAGCGAATCTCGCTCATCGGAGATTCGCTTCTTTATGAGAGGCCAAGCATTGCTGATCGAGATGCGCTCAGTTGGAAGGCCAAGCTTTTCAGCGTTGGCAACAAGCGATTCATCCTCAATGCGAAAAATGCCTTGGCCTGGCTTGGTCGTGCTGGTATAGCTTCCCTTTCCGACGATAGCCTTTATCTGCTGACTGCGATTGAGCATCCAGTTAACGCCGCCTTGTCCGGCATCCGCCATGGAGGAAATGATTCCAAACTTGACTGCACTCGCAGCCTGGTCATCACTCATGGCTCGAAGGACATAGCCAGGACGCAGTAGGGTAGCGGCCTTCCACATCGTATTTAGTGAATCAGAAATAGAAGTAACAGCATCCTTGGCACTCCCTCCGCCCTTGCGGATCGTACGCAAATACCCAGAATTGCGAGATAGAATCCTATTCAATTCATTAACTGGAAGGAGTGGTTCGGCCATGCTGAGTTGAGTTTTAGCCAATGGAGAAATTACATAATGCTCTCCATCTTCATACAGATCTACCAACCTGCCGGTAGGCAAACCCTGTTCATCAAGTTGTCGTGCAGCGCTGAAGCGCTGCGACGTAGGAGCAAAGCCCGTCAACTCAGTCATCGCCTGACCAAAGCCAACTTTGCGAATATCATTTATCAAACTTGCCGTGTGCGAGTCAAGATTATGAAGATTCTGAGTCATGTGATAAGTGATTCGACTATGAATTGAATCAAGCACATCGGATCTGGAAACCTTGTCAGCAGCCCTCGAATATTCATTTACCATGTCAAGACGTGCATCTGCTCCAAGCCCAGGAACTCGCTTCAGCATTTCAGCAACACGCATGTAAGCATCATCATCATTGTGGTTGATGAACTTTTCAGGAGTGCGCTCACCGAATGAATCAACAAAGCGAACGGCTGGACTATAGATGCCATTCTGTAGCAGCCGAGTAACAAGCCCTCCTTGGGCATTTTTGTTAAAAATATCGCGAAGGGGTCGATCCCCAACGCCAGACCCAATCTTAACTATGGCCTTAGTGGCTGCAAGGTTGGCATCTCTAAGCGCAGCTGGGCCCATGCGGTACAGCTGCTTAACGGTTCCAAATATATTTGACACGCCCGGAGAGAATTCCTCAATAGACTTACCAAGGTTCTCTTGACCAAGAACCTGTCCATAGTAAGGAACCTTCTGCTGAAGATCAGCAAGCTGCTGCTCTGTCGCGTCAGACTGTCCCGCCTTCCACTCCTGCGCTCGCATAATGTCAGAAGATGCTGCTGGTGCAGCACTACCCAAAGGGCGCACGCCATTAAGGCCATGATAGATCTGCTCTGCGGCCTGCTGGTTAAGTGCCTCACGCTCAGTTGCAATAGGCGCCTTGTAAGGCGCCTGGACGCCCACTTCGGCCGGGGCAAATCCCTGAAAGAGTTCAGAGTTATATTTAGCCGTATCCACCAAGACTCGATTGTCTTGCATCTTGCCAAGCTCGGTCAAGGTACTGCGAGACTTATCAGCAAGCTCTGCGGCAGCAGCATTATCTCCAGCTGCAAAGCGAAGGATGAGAGGCATGTCTTCGCGAGACGTGTTTGAAAGAACCTGAGACAGCTGCTCCTTTGCGGGATTCGCCCTGCGACCCGAACCCCAAATTGGATGCTGGGCAATCTCGGCAGCGCTCTTGCCCTCCATCCAGTCAAAGGCATTGTTAACCTTAGTCGCCTGGCTTGCTTCTTCCTGGGTCTTAGCTGCAGGAGTTAGAGCATGAGCACCCTTGGCGACGGCTGTGCCAAGCAGCGAAGCTGCCTTGGAAATCTTAGGTGCAGCCTCAGCGCCCTCAGTTGCAATCTCTATTGCCCTCAAGCCCTTGGTGACCTTGGATGCCGCACCCCCAACAAGCATGACGGGGTCGGCTCCAACGTTGAAGATGAAGTCAAGGGAGCCAGTTCCTACGGTATACTTCCAGTCTCCCTTTTGGCGCCAGAAATCCGTATCATAAAGGAATCGTTCTGAGTTTCGCTTGACGTCTTCCTTCTCCTGAGAACTAAGCTTGTCAGCACCGCTAGCGAAAACGCTAGCGAACATACCAGGTTCGCCTGCGGCAGAAGCGACATTCTCGTAGTTAACGAGCGCTTGGCCAGGGGAAATGTGTTCGGCCTTGCCATAAGCGTCGCTCCATTCACTTCCAGAAAGCAAGGTGCCAAAGTAGCCCTTGTCGCCAGGAGCAATCTCTGCCTTAGCTGCCTGCAGAAAGAGCGTAGAAAGTGGCTGCGATACAGCGTTGGAATATATCCAGTAAGCGCCAGAAGCAGCCTTGTCTACGGGCCACCACAAAGTCTTACCCACATCCTTGGCTACGCCCCATCCAGGAATGTGGGACAACGCACCGTCAATATCGTGGCCAACACTGCCGATGCCCTGCATGATGTTCTGCATGAATCCGCCGCGCGCTTTACGCGCGTCTTCTTCCATAGCGTACTTTTGTGAAAGCACATCCTTGGGGACAGTGGCAGTATTGATTGCGGTCTGGGGGTCAACAAACAAGCCCTGTCCAGCGTCGGACATATCCTTGTTCCACCAGTCCGAAGTCTTTGCCTTACCCCAAAAGTCGGTCTCGTACGCCATTGCATCTCCCTGTTACTACATCTGTGACTTGAGCTGCCTTACAAGGTTGCGGGCAGCATCGCTAGAGCCTGGCTGATTAGCCATAAATTCAAGAGCCCCAAGATAGGCGGCTGTATAGTTAGAACTGTTTGCCTTCTGACTAGAGGACAAAATGTCCGATCCAGCACCAGGGCCAGCATCTGCACCATCGGTAACAGGAACGTCAGGCATTGTAGTGTCTGCGCCCAGAGGAACTACTCGGTCTGACGGATTGCCGAAAAGGTCAGCAAAATTCATACCACTAACATCTTGACCAGAATCCTGCGCCATGGGAGCGCCAGACTTAGCTTCCTGGTAGTCCTTATTCTCTCCATACTGGGCATCGGGAAGAGTCGCGTTAGCGGCACCAACAGCCTTGTCGGTTCGCTGACTGAACTTGCCGGGGCCTGCTGGTGTAGTCATGCGATCTCCTTAGAAAGGGGGCGTTTGGCGGCATTCCAAACATTAAGCTGTTTGCAAACAGTACCCCCGACACGCTCTACTTGGGCATGTGCTTGTCGGTGCCTCGGGTCAGCGCAAACGGGCTGTAGGGGCCAGTCTCGACGAGCGACGCTTCCCAGCTAGAACCACCAGAGACTTCCTGATTAAGACGATCCGGACCATCGTTGTGATCCTGGATATCAAAAGAAAGCTCGGGCGGGATGAGGGTCATACCCTTAAGCGAATTGAAAACGCCATCGGGAGTGTGGTCCCCAGCGAAAAGAGCGCCCTTGAGGTCGCCTTCGTGACCGCTGGAAGAGTTCACCTGAGAATAAGCCATGGTTCCTCCTGCTTGTTAGATGGGAGACTGACGCTGGGTCCGGGCAGACATTTGAACTTTCCCTCCGCTGGTCAATCCAGTAAGCAAGGATTGGAGGTCCATTCCTTGCGGCTGTTGTGGCTGCCCAGGCGAGGCGCCCCCCTGAGGGGGCTGTGCACCTTGCTGTGGACCTCCGGGGACCCCTGGCGTACCCTCTCCAGGGGCTGCACCTGGCAGCCCCTGAGAAGGCTGCTGAGGCTGTTCCTTAGGCTTGAAAATCTTAAGCACTGCATCGTGCACAGGCTCACCCTTTTCACGCAGCTGGATGAGCTGTGCGACCTTTGACAAAGAGTCCATGGGGTCTTGGCCCTGAAGGGCCATCTGGGGGATGGCCTGCATGAATCCCATCATGCCCTGTTTGAGGGCATCAGTAAACTGCTCATTATCAATCTGAGCCTGCATCTGAACAACATCAATGTTCATTGGCAACTGACGCTGGAAGAAGTCACGAGAGATGAGCTGATCACCCCTGAGCTGCAAGAGGCCGACGATCGCCCTTGCTGGATCCTGTCCTGCAGCAAAACCGTATGTAACATCTACTGTGTAATCTCCACTGATGTCCTTGCGGGGAACATAGGTCTCTTCGTAAGGAGTGCCCTGAGCCGTTCCTCGAATAGTCTTCTTCTCGTTGGGCCAAAGCTTCTCGTCCATCTCGAAGCACAGCATGATGGCCCTACGGAGAGCTTCAGCAAGAACGGTCTGCCCTGTGGTGACTACAGTATTAAAGCCACCCATCAAAGCTTGCACGCCGCGACCAGTCACAATCGAAGCATCAATATTCCCCGAACGAGCCTCGGGGGTGCGCGTGCCAACGCGCAACTCCTGCTCCAGCATCTGACCTTCCTGGAAGGCGGCCTGCGGAACATCGATACCCACTCGTCGAATCTTGTCAGGACTATCAGTGCGAATGATTGCGTCATCCCCGAACGTCATCTTCTGCACGTCCCGAGGTACTGCAAGTGGTGCCCTAACAGTCTTCTCTGTCGCCTCTAGCCCAAGAAGGGCCATGCGAGCCTTCGCAAGCTGAACCCAGATGGCGTCATCAAACGAACCGCGAATCTCATTGTCGTAGCCAGGACGCTTGCCGATGGAGATCATGATCTTACCCAAAGGGTTAGGCATGTGATCAACGATCGATTCACCGTTCTGCGGCAGATACATCAACATCTGATCTGCGTCTACGTACTTGACAACCTCGATCTCCCGCTCCGCCCAGCCGCCCTCGCCGGGACCACCAGTCTCATTCGACTGAAGATAACGAAGCAGGTGAGGAAACTTCGAGGCGAGATGAATGGCCTCTTCTCTCCACACCTTAGTGTAGGACTTGAGACGCCCATACAGATCAAACTCTGGATAGACGCCCATCGGATTCTCTACTCGAATATGCGGACGCTTATCTTCGAAGTCCGCCTCTATGACATAGATCGCCATGCCGTAAGTTACGTAATGATCAGCTAGCGTGATCTGACGTCCGGCGTTAAGGCCGGACGACTCTACATAGTAGTTAGCAGCCTTAGTCTTTTTAGACGAAAACCTCTTCGCCTTATCGGTCGTAAGGATGCCAGCAGAACAGTTAATGCTAGGCATGGCACCCATGACCTCAGCCACATCCCTAGCTGAGGTGTCAATCAAGTTAGCTACAATAGGCTTAGGCCAAGCGTCTGGCATGCTACCCGGCACAACCGAATCAACATCCCCAGACCGTACGTCATGTACATCCCTATGACGCTGATCCCTATCCGAAGCTGCTCTACGCAGTGATTCGACACGCTTAGTAATCTGTTCGATATTCAGCATAGAGTCACCTCCTTCAATCTAAGAGTGGGCCATCCGATCAAGACTTTGGGACGCGCAAGCGATCCCAACTTTTCTTGCCCGGCACACCATCAGCAGCGGAGCCGGAATATCCAACCTTGCGCTGCCATGCAGCATAGGAAGACTTGTCTCCCGAGCCCCACGTGTCAGCTCCTGTACTAGACTTGTACTTGCCGCAACCCTCAGCGACTAGACGCTTATGCATCGCTGCAATTAGTGGATGCTTCCTGCCGTTCTTAAAGAATGCCGCACCTGGAAAAGGTGCGTAAATCGGAGTTGGCTTCGGGGTCGGCTTGGTCGAGAGGGGTAGTGGAATGTCATTAATCGCCTTGGCTAGATCCAAGATCTGATTGAGCTGTGCAACAATCCTCGCGCCAGGGCATGAGGTGTGGCCGCCCCAGGCGGCCCCTCCTAGGGCGTGGTAGGCAAGACCCTCATCTCCAACCTTGGCAGCAAGTTGAAGCTTAAAGCCATAAGTCCTGCTGGCCCAGGCGAGAACCTTTGCACAGCTTTCAATCTGGACAGGGGTCAGCTCGTCCCCGCCGCGTCCTTCATTCTCGATAGAAAGATAGTCGTGATTTCCAGCAGCCTGGGCCCAAGCCCGATCCTTGGTGTCAACCCACTGCAGCAGGCCGCCAATGCGGCCTGTGCCAAAATGACTAGATGCCTGAGCGGAAGAGTTATCAAACCAGGACTGGGTACCCGAAAGAGTTCCATCCATAATGTGAATGACGATTCCCAAGACTCGGCCCTGCCCATCTTTGGTATAATTTCGGACGGCGTGCCACGTCGCCTCATCAAACTTCATTGCCTTCAATCCCCAACCTATCAGCGATGGCCCTCACGAGCCTATTAGTTTCAGAGTCTTCTTCGAGATCTTGGCGAAGAACTGCACGGTCTTCTGCATCGGAACGATTACTTGACATCAAAATAACTGGTCCAGTAAAGGCTGCCTCTGCAGACATGAAAAGATTGGCGAGCACAAATGGATACTCATCCCAGTGAGTAAACCAAGCTACAGTGTTCAGAATAAACCAGGCGGAGAGGAGGGCGGCCTGAGCCACAACAAACGTCCACGACCCCACGGCTTTGGTAAGAGCATCTGCGGCCCTAGCCCCACGATCACGACCACCACTCATGTGAGCTACCTCCAACGGCTGAGGCCTGTGCCATGTAATCTAGATCAACTGTAATTTGCTTATTGCGGTCTCGCTCAGAGGCGTACTCGTTAGCAACGTGAAAGATACTCTCCACCTCATTCACCATCTCCCTAGCTCGGGTCTCGGCGAACCAAAGGGCCATGACGGTATCCTGCTTAGCCTTGGTTTGCGGGAACCAGGTAGTGAGTTGCTCAACTAGCATCTTAACGCCTTCTTGCTGACTCCGGCTTGGAAGCCGGATCAGCCCCTTGTCCTCCTTTGACCCATCAAAGAGCATGGACATTGAGGCGACGCCAAAGTCAACATCGTTCTTGTTATTGCCAGTAAAGTGCTCCCGCAGAAGCGAGCCACGTGAACCCAGAAAGTTTCTCAAGTCTCGGTTCTGTGTAACCATCAAGTTCATCGCGTTCTTCTCGATCGCCCATTCGTTAATGTGGTACTTGACCGTTAGCTCCTTGATCTTGTTGAAGAGATCGTCAGGCTTGCAGTTAGGCCGAGTCCACACATCCAGCACCCATCGAATGCCAGACATCCGATCAACGCCAAGGATGATCGCTGCTGAATGCCCTGTAATGGCAGGATCAAAGCCCCCTATAATATATAGACCATCCATTCCGTAATCTCGGTGCCCGGGCGCTCCACGCTGCATAACGCCTGCAGCCCGCATGCCGTCGATCGAAGCAATAACCTTGTCTGTTGGAAAGATCGCGTCTTCAACTACTTGCTCTTGCTGGTAGACCATAGCCCAGTTGGTAGGCGACGACGTTGCTCGTCGTCGAGCTAGAGACTTTCCAGAGTGCCACGGAAAGAGTCCATCTTCGTTTGGAACAACCAGCTTTCTTGCTCCAAGCGATACTGGTGGCCTGTTGGTCCAGGGTGCGAGAACATGCCAATCATCAGGAGACTCTGCGAACTCAAGGACGGCAGGTTGGGTGAGGTAGGTCCAAGGGCTTGACTCGTCTTGCCCGTACCACTCTGGCTTCTGGAT
>Ga0137412_10000140_pt1 | contig 43993 bp, 38 predicted proteins | sample CZODoug2_1_16fun_FD_122160 | JGI IMG/M metagenome (GOLD analysis project Ga0137412, IMG submission 122160) | Vadose zone soil fungal communities from Angelo Coast Range Reserve, California, USA - CZODoug2_1_16fungal (Hybrid Assembly) | ecosystem: Environmental > Terrestrial > Soil > Vadose zone...
GGGCAGGTCCGGATTTGCCAGAAATCTTCGTCCGAAGGTGATGGCGTCGGCGGCGCCCGCGGCAATGGCTGCCTGTCCGCGCGCAAAGTCGTAATCCGAATTGAGCACCAAGGGTCCCTTGAATACCTTGCGGATGAGCGGCGCCACCAGCGGACGATCCGACTTTCCGAATGTGCCGTGAGGGCCGGGCTCGCGCAATTCGAGAAATGCGATGCCGAGCGAATCCAGAATCGCGGCCGCGGCCGGAAACAGCGCTGCTTGATTGCTGTCGTCAACACCTTGCGAATCGCCGTTCGGCGAGAGGCGCACCGCGGTTCGCTCTTTGCCGACGGCGCCCACCAACGCCTCGACAACCTCGCGCAGCAAACGCACGCGATTCTCGATCGAACCGCCGTAGGCGTCGCTGCGCTTGTTGCTGCCGTCGCGCAGGAATTGATCGATGAGATAGCCGTTCGCGCCATGCAGCTGCACGCCGTCGAAGCCGGCGTCGACGGCATTTCCGGCTGCGGTGACGTAATCGCGAATCAGGCGCGGGATTTCCTCGATCGCCAGCGGCCGTGCCTCGACGTAAGGCTGCCTGCCATCGTAGGTGTGAGCTTTGCCGGGTGCGGTGGTCGCACTGGCGGATACCGGCTGAACGCCGTGCAGCGAAGGATGCACGGTCCTTCCCATGTGCCACAGCTGCGCGAAAATTCGGCCGCCGGCCTGGTGCACGGAATCCGTGACCACTCTCCAGCCTGCCACGCGCTCCTTGCCCCACAGTCCGCCGGCGTAGGGCCAACCGCTTCCCTCCAAGCTGATTCCGGTCGCTTCTGAAATGATCAACCCGGCCGCCGCGCGCTGTGCGTAGTAGGCGGCCATGAGGTCGGTCGGAACGTGGTCGCGAGTGCCGCGGCCGCGGGTCAGAGGGGCCATCCAGATTCTGTTGGGGCAGTGGAGGCGGCCGATTTTGATCGAGTCGAATAGCGTGGTCATGAAGTCCTTCGGTAAACTTGCGGATTGCCCGGATATGCTAGCAGGATGCATACTGCCGCCCCCCGCGATAGAGAAAAAATGCCGTGACTACTTTGAACTCGATCAGCCGGCGCGACATGCTCGCCATGGGGTTATTGGCGGCACTTCCGGGCACACTGCTCTCAGAAGCGGCGCGCGCGGCAGCCGCTCCCCCCAACACAGCTGCCATGCAGGCATTGGATCGCTTCATTGCCGGCTATTGTGAGGCGATGAATGCCCCCGGGCTGACGTTGGGCCTTGCCGGCGCAGAAGGGCCGCTGCGCGTCTCTTCCTATGGCTATGTTGATATTGCCGCGAAGATTCCCGTATCGCCGTCCCATTTGTTTGAGATCGGCTCGATCACGAAGTCGTTTGTGGCGCTGGTCATTCTGCAGTTGCATGAGGAAGGCAAAGTGGATCTGCAGGCGCCGATTCACGGCTACCTTCCGTGGCTCGCCATGCAGACCGACTTTGGCGACATTCTCATCCATCATTTGTTGACGCATTCAAGCGGCATGCCCGATGACGCCCCTTTATTTCCAAGCTCGCCGCAGCGAAGGCCCCGGCAGGCTCTCAAACCCGGGACGGAATTTCATTACTGCAATTGGGGTTACGACGTTCTGGGGCACTTGATCGAAGCCCTCGACGGCCGCTCGTGGTCCGCAGCGGTCAACGAACGTATCTTGAAGCCGATCGGCATGTTGGATACGGCGCCGATCATCACCAGTGCGGTGCGCCCGCGAATTGCCCAAAGCTACGTGCCCTTGCACGACGATCGGCCTTATCCGCGCCACGCTCCCATCGTGCCGGCAGGCAACTTGGCGGTCGATTTTGCGGCAGGGTCCATCGCATCGACACCCAAGGATATGAATCTGTACATGCAGGCGCTGTTGAATCGCGGCGAGATTCACGGTCGCCGAATAGTTTCCGAAGAAAGCTTTAAACTCTTTTCCACTCGTCATATCGCGGCGCCGGCCTTTGGTCCGACGGCAGGCTATGGCTATGGCATCGCGGTTGATACGCTCGATGGCCATGTCCGACTCAGACACACGGGCGGCATGGTGTCGTTCATGTCGGCCATGCATTTGGATTTGGATTCCCGATTCGGCGCATTCGCATCGATCAACGCGCAGTTGGGCTATCGGCCCAATCCGGTGGTGCAACTCGCGCTGCAGCTGTTGCGCTCCGGGAAAGAGCACACCAAACCGCCCGCAACTCCGGAATTTGACGGCGCTGCAAGAGTAGAGGCTGCGCAGAGCTACGCCGGCGTCTACACCTCGGGCGCCGGCCGGCGCATGGAGGTTAAAAATGCGTCGGATCGGCTGGCTCTCGCCGTTGATGGACACAGCATTCCGCTGCAGCAGTCCGAGGACGGCAGTTTCATCGCCGCGCATCCCGGATTTGAACTGTTTCCAATTGTATTCGAGCGCGCCGCGGCTTCGATTTCGGCAGATCCGCCGGACAACTCGAAGCGACCCATCACGGCGTTGTCGAGTGGGGCAGAGTGGTTTGCTCGTGAGGGATACCGAGGACAGCCGCCGCTTGAACCGTCCACCGAACTGGCCAGATATGTCGGAAAGTATTACTCGGAGAATCCCTGGTATGGCGTCATACGGGTGGTTCAGCGCCAGCGTCAATTGTGGATGGGCGGAACCGAGCCGCTGACCATCGTCGGCAAGCATTTGTTCAGGGTTGGAGAGCAGCCTTCAAGTCCGAGTGTTGTCGAGTTCTCGGAATGGGTAGACGATACGCCGCAGTTGCTTTGGTTCGACGGTGCGCAGTTCAGAAGAGTCGGGGATGTCAATTCCTGACCGTGGCACCCCTCGTGCCTTTCGACACGAGGGGTGCTGGGAAACAGAATCTATAAGACGCTAGAATTTATAAGACGCTCTCACACTCCAGAATGCGCCGGGCAAGTCATAGGTCGCCGCATCGTAGCCATTGAGAGTGCAGGTGAAGCAGATCGGGGGATTCACACCGAAGAGATTGTTGACCCCCAATGCGATCTTCATGCCGCTTAGCGTGAAGGCATCGCGCCACTCCAGTTGTACATCGTTGTAGACCACCGTGCGCAACGTATGGAAATCGGTTGCCGTCTCGCAACCCTCTACGCCGATCACCGGGGCGCTGGAGCAAGGCTCAGTCACCGAGTGAATGTATCGAATGATCCAACTCGCCTGCCAGTCGCTGACGGTCCAGCCAATCTGCGAATTGATGCGTATGCGGGGAATCGAACCATTGTTGGTCTCGACGCCGACTTGACGCGTTGAAACATTGCCGAAGTCATCAACGGCTTTGTAGCTATCCACATAAGTGCTCTGGACCGAAACCGAGGGACGGCCCAAGGGCGTTGCAGTTCCGACCCAGTCGATCTTCAGATCGACGCCACCCGTGGTGATCTCGCCGAAGTTCTGCAGGAAATTCGTCGGCGGCTTCAGATTGCCGCTGGGCCCGCGACTAAAGGAACGGCACAGCACAGGATCGGTTCCACCTGCTGCGATGCAAGCATTCAACAACCCTTGAAGATCTTCCGCCTGAATCGCGCCGGTGACCTTGTGATGATAATAAGTCGTTTCGGCCGTGAGCTTGTCGGTGATGCCGGTCTCGGCCCAACTCGCGTGATATTGCAAGCCCACCGTATAGCTGTCCGATTTTTCCGGTTGCAGCGCCGGGTTGCCGCCGGTGAACGAAGTAATCTGCGTGTTCGCCTGCACGAATCCCACCGGCACGCCTTGGGCTACGCAAGCCTTCTGCAGCGGCGTCACGGGCGGTCCGGTGACGACTGCGCCGCTCGTAGGTCCGCACGGGTCGACCACCGTCGGGCCGAATTGCGTCAAGCCGAACAGTTCGCCCAGGTTCGGCGCACGAAACCCCTTCGAATAGGTGCCGCGGAGAGCCAAATCGTTGATCGGCTGCCAGCGAAAGCCGAGTTTACCCGTCGTGGCGCTGCCGAATGTCGAATAGTCGGAGTAGCGTACCGCGCCGCTCGTGTCGAAGGTCGGGAGCAACGGCAGATTGAACTCCGCATAGGCCTCGTTCACGTGGTAACTCGAGTTGACCGGAAACGCCGGAGAATCCTGTGATTCGCCGGTTGTGCGCAAAGGGTCCGGGTTGAACGCACCGATATACTTGCGGTGCTCCACGCCGACTGCAAATCCCGCCGAACGGTCCTGGATGTGAAACATGGTACCCGTGATGTCGGCCGAGACCAGCGCCAACCTCTCGTCGCTCGAATCCAACTGCGTTGCGCGTATGTAGTTGATCATGGCCGGTGTCATGGGAGTTCCCTGTCCGCCGAACAGATTGAGCGGCACGCATCCCGGCACGGCGTTGCAAACAGTCACGTCGCCGAGCGCGAGCTTGATCTTCGCGATATTGAATCCGTTGAGGAAGGTTTGCTCGGCCTTGTTGTCGGAATACGCGGCATTGACCTCCCACTTCAGTCCGTTCCAGAAGTGCAGATCTCCGTCCATACCCACGTTCAGGTAATAAGTGTTCACGTCCTGATTGAAGATGCGGGGGCCAACCTCGACCGGGCGTTTGGTGATGAATCCAAAGTTGGTCGCAGGATCCAACGTGATGCCGAAGGGGTTGTAGGGATTATTAAAGGCGACCGTAATGGTATCGGCAATGCCGCCGGAACCGGCGAGAGGTCCGACGAATATGGGTTCCGGCGCCGCCTGGTTCTGCGACTGGCGATTGTTGAACAGTCCTTTGGCATGCACTCGGAAATCGTCGTTGACGTTGTAGGCAACATTCGTAAAGATCGATTTGCGCTCCGACGGCGTCAAAAGGTCGTTGAAGGGCGCGAAGTTGAAGCGATCCTTGCTGCCGACGAAATTGTGGTACGTGCCGCCGGTGGGATTGAACGGATCCCACGACGGGACGGTGGTGCCGTTGTTCAGCGTCACGTTATAGTAGTGGGACTGATCCGGTGTGCAGGATCCGTAAGCGGGAGGCGCCACGCGCGGATCGCAAAATATGTCGCGGCCTTGAAGTGTGCCGGAACTGCCCGCAGAGAGACCCGCGAGCGGTTCGGGAACCGCGGATTGCCACCATTTCGATGAACTGATCGCGTCTTGGTTGTAGTAGTTTGCCACGAACACGGCGGAGAATTTTTCGTTCGAGCCGCCCAGCGTCAGGGTTCCCTCCGTGGCCCGGCCGCCTTTGCCGTACTCGCCGACATAGCCGGTGATTTCCGCACCATCGAACTTTTTGCGGGTGATGACGTTGACCACGCCGGCAATCGCGTCGGATCCGTAGATTGCCGATGCGCCGTCCTCGAGCACTTCGATGCGCTCGACGATGGCCAAAGGTATCGTATTGAGATCCGCGCTGCCGCTCACACCGGAAGCCGAGGATTCATTGACCCAGCGGATGCCATCCACCAATACCAGGACGCGCTTCGAGTCCAGGTTGCGCAAATCGACTTGGGAGGATCCCGCACCGATGCCGCCGCCGTCCGGGGGGTAGCCGAAGTTGCCGGAAGAATTGAACTTGGTGTTGAGAGCACTGCCGCCCGTGGTTAGCTGTTGAAGCAGCTCGCCCAGGCTTTGTATATTGGTTTTATCAATGGCATCGCGGTTGATGATCGATACCGGCTGTTGCGCCTGCGCACCTTCCCGGGCGATGCGTGAGCCGGTGACAATCACCTGTTGAAGCTGATCTTGATCTGCTATGACAGTCTGCGCTGGAGCCGCTCCGCCAAAAAAACCCAAGAGAATTGCCGCAATAAGCGGCGCAAGCCCATCGGTTACGTTAGTACGCATGTTCATCCCCATTTATATGTATGTCGACGTTGAATCGTCGTAAAGACGAGTCCAACTCTTTTTTTGTACAGGGGATTCGCGCCGATTGAAAGCCCGATATTATTTATGACGCCGGTGAATGGCTGATATACCATGAAAGGCTTGCCATTTTCTCCGAGGTGGCCTATGTCTGGGGGTCGGGTGGAACCTTAATGAAACTACTGCGCTATGGACCACCGAAGAGCGAAAGACCGGGCCTTCTGGACAGCAAGGGGGTGATCCGCGATTTATCGGCTCACCTCGATGACATTTCTCCTGAAACAGTGACGCCGAAGAGTCTGGCGCGTTTGTCGGCACTGAATAGCGAGGCATTGCCGATCGTCAGCGGTTCCCCCCGGTTGGGCGTGCCCGTCAAAGGGATCGGCAAGTTCATCGCGATCGGCTTGAACTATGCGGATCACGCCAAGGAAGCGAATCTGCCGATACCGGCAGAGCCCCCGATGTTCACAAAGGCGATCAGCTGTTTGAGCGGCCCCAACGATGACGTGATGCTGCCCAAGGATTCACGCAAGAGCGATTGGGAGGTCGAGCTGGGGGTCATCATCGGCCGCACGACCCGATATGTCAGCGAAGACAAGGCACTCGATTCAGTCGCGGGTTACGTGCTTGCGAACGACGTTTCGGAGCGCGCCTTTCAGCTGGAGCGCGGCACGCAGTGGGACAAGGGCAAGGGCTGTGATACGTTCGGACCGGTGGGACCGTGGCTGGTGACGCCGGACGAAATCGGCGATGCACAACAGCTCGATATGTTTTTGAATCTCAACGGCCGCCGAATGCAGACCGGCAACACCCGAAGAATGATTTTCCCCGTGCGGCATTTGATCGCCTACGTGAGCCAATTCATGACCTTGTACCCGGGCGACTTGCTGATTACAGGCACCCCGCCCGGCGTGGGCTTGGGTCACAAACCCGATCCGATCTTTCTCAAGGCGGGCGATGAAATGCATTTGGGCATCGAAAAGCTCGGCGAGCAACGGCAAACCGTCGTTGCCTGGCGACACATGGAGGATGACGCGTTGCCATAGGAGTGGGTGGTCGCAACGCCGTCGCTTGTTAGAATGCGGGCAGGCGATACAAGGAGGACCTATGATCATTCGCGAGTGGCGCTGTCGCGCCAGGCAATCCGAAGCCGCCAAATATCCAGATTATTTTCGAAGCGAAGTCATCCCGGAGTTGCGCAGCGTGCAGGGCTTTGCGGGTGGGTTTTTGACTCAGCGCCAAAGCGGTGAATACGTGGAGTACTTGGTTCTCACGCGCTGGAAATCCATGGATGCAATCCGTGCATTCGCAGGGGCCGTGCCTGAGAACGTGGTCATTGATCCCCGCGCCATGGCGATTGTCGTCGCCTATGACGACAAGGTTCGCCACTATGACGTACTGGAGGAACTTTCACCCAGGGAAATGTAGCGCTAGTACGTCGTTCCGGCCGATCGCACGGTGCCATCGATGGAGGGTCCTAACGCCCTGATGACTTCGCCTGCAATGTCATCCTGCACCTTCAAGCTGTCGTCCATGCGCCGGTCATAGGTTTCACTCCAGACAACAAACCCGCTGTCCGCACGCACCAAGCGGGCTGCCACCCGCATGGTGGAACCCGACTGGCGCAAGCTGCCGTCCAAAACGTAGGCGACGCCCAGCGACCTCGCGATATCGGCGATCGGCACTTTTTTGCCTTTGAAATAGAACGAGGACGTGGGCGGCGGTACGCGAAGGCCTGGGATTTTGCTGAGTCTGTCGATGAGTTCCTCCGTCATCCCGTCGGCAAAGTACTCTTGATCCATCGATTCGCTGGTCAGATCGAGAAATGGCAGCACCGCGACCGAGTTTTGGCCCGGAGCGACAGGCGGCGCCGAGACGGCGCCAACGTTGCCCCCGACCTTGCCATAAAAGACAAATCCAACAACGAGGGCCAGACAAAGCGCGGCGGCTGCAGTGATCAGAAGCCATACCCGAGGGTGCCGGCCGCTCTTCGATCCGCCGAGGTTCGCCATCGCGCGAGTGGATTCGGTGGGTTCCGCGGCTGGCAGCGGCGCCGCGACTGGAGCGACCCCCGGGCTTACGCTCGCCACCATCCGATAACCTAACCGCGGCACGGTCGCGATATAGGTCGGTTGCCTAGGGTCGTCGCCCAAAAGGCGCCGCAGCAATGCCACCGCTTGATAGACAGAGTCCGGCGTGACGATGACGCCTGACCAGACCTGCTCGAGCAAGTCATCGATACTGACCACCTCGCCGGCGCGCTCGGCAAGACAAATCAACAGTCGCATCGTCCGCGCTTCGACCCGAATGCTCTGTCCCTCGCGTGATATCTGTCCGGACGCCGGATTGACGGACCAATCACCGATCAGCAGCGTTGTTCCTTGATCCATGACGGGGATTGTATCAATACCCTAATTCCTAAGTTCGGAGTTTGACCGCAAGGCGCGGAGTTTCCGGCAGTTGGTGCGGTGCTATCTTGGGTGCTCGCGCAGTGACAGGAGATCGCAATGACTACTCGCAAAAGCACGGACGATGCTCGATGGGACGCTGTTGTGTCGAAGGATAAGCGTGCCGACGGCCAGTTCTATTTTTCGGTCCGAACCACAGGCGTCTATTGCCGGCCGTCGTGCCCGGCGCGCCGTGCGCGGCGGGAAAACGTGGCTTTTCATCTGTCGTGTGAAGCGGCGGAGGCGGCCGGGTTCCGTTCATGCAAGCGCTGCCGACCACGGGAGGCGTCTCAGTCTGAGCGCGATGCGGCATTGATTGCCCGTGCTTGCAGTTTGATAGAAAAATCCGACGAGCCGCTTCGGCTGGCATCGCTTGCCGCTGCGTCCGGCCTCAGCCCGTTTCACTTTCATCGCCTCTTCAAAGCCGCTACCGGGCTCACGCCGAAGGCCTACGGGGACGCGCACAGGGCAGATCGCGTGCGCAAGGCGCTGCCTTCTTCGAAGACCGTCACCGCTGCGATTTACGATGCCGGGTTTAACTCCAACGGCCGGTTTTATGCCTCCTCCGCACAGGTGTTGGGCATGACACCTGGCCGATACAGGGCCGGCGGCCAATGGGTGAAGATTCGATTTGCAATCGGCGAATGCTCGTTGGGATCGATCTTGGTGGCGGCGACCGACAAAGGCGTATGCGCGATCTTGATGGGTAACGATCCCGAGGCACTCGTGCGCCAGTTACAGGATCGGTTTGCAAAGGCGGAGCTCATCGGCGGCGATGCCAGGTTCGAAACACTCGTCGCCAAAGTGGTCGGCTTCGTCGAGCAGCCGCGTCTCGGTCTTGACCTGCCGCTCGACGTCCGAGGCACGGCCTTCCAACAGCGCGTCTGGAAGGCTTTGCGCCAAATCGGCGTGGGGAAGACCGCAAGCTATGGCGAAATTGCCGCCCGCATCGGCAATCCCAAGTCGATTCGAGCGGTCGCCCAGGCTTGCGCCGCCAACATGCTCGCAGTGGCGATTCCCTGTCACCGCGTGATACGCACGGATGGGCAACTCTCAGGATATCGGTGGGGCGTGCAACGCAAGCGGGCGCTGCTGGAGCGTGAGAAGCGCGCATGATCGAGAGCCGTTTGTCCGGTGTCGACTGGCCGCACATGGAGGCGGAATTGGATGCCCATGGAGTCGCTCGCGCCGGCGGATTACTGAACGCCGAAGAATGCCGGGAGATCGCCGGACTCTACGATCTGCAGCAAGGCTTCAGGAGCCGCATCATCATGGGGCGTCACGGGTTTGGGCGGGGAGAATATCGTTATTTTTCGTACCCGTTGCGCCCGATGATTCAAGTGCTGCGCACCTCGCTCTATCTTCGTCTGGTGGCATCGGCAAATCGGTGGAACGCGCTGATGGGTTTTGAGCGGTATCCCGACGAGCACGCGGCCTTCCTCGCCCGCTGCCATACCGCAGGTCAGACGCAACCGACGCCGCTGCTGCTGCAATATGCGCCCGGCGACTTCAACTGCCTGCATCAGGATATCTACGGGGAGTATGTATTTCCGATCCAGGCCGCTGTCTTGTTGTCGGAGCCGGGTCGGGATTTCGAAGGCGGTGAATTCGTCGTGACCGAGCAGCGTCCGCGCATGCAATCGCGTGTCGAAGTGTTGCCATTGCGACAGGGAGATCTGGTGGTATTTGCGGTACGCGAGCGTCCAGTGAAAGGCGTGCGCGGGATCTATCGGGTCAAGCACCGTCACGGCATGAGCCGTTTACGCGCGGGCCGGCGACACATGCTCGGCATTATTTTCCACGATGCGCAATAGGCCTGGTCGACCCGAACGACTATCTGCGTCCAATCGCGTTTGAACTCAAAGACTGAGAAAAAAACACGGGCCAGCGTCAACGCTGACGCTGGCCCGAACGTGATTGCTCGAGCAATCGTCTAGCGGTTCTGCGCTACCAGCTTCGACACTTCCGACCACTGCTCAGAGGCGCGCGCGACGTTGCCTGAAACGTCTTTCTTCCAGTTCTTGCGCGATTCGACATCGCTGAACATATAGAGCTTTCCGTCGACCAGGGCAAATACACGCGGGTGCGCGCCAACCTTGCGGCCTTGCGAGACGCCGAATGCATCAAAGCCGCCGAACTGCGGAGCATACCGTTCCGGATCGGCCGCAAACGCAAGCAAATGTGTGTTGGTGATGAAGTAGAACTTTGAGCCCTTGTAGTCGAAGCCAAGCTCTTTCTTGCCCGGTATCGGATCCGGCGCGGGCGTAAAATACGAGAGTGCGTCGTAGCTATTCAGCGCAACGCCCTTTTCCTCGAAGAAATCTCCGGCCAGCGCGTAGGTAGCGGTGACGCTCAAGATTGCAACTGAAGCAAGACGAAGGATTGATCGGTAAATCACGGTATTCTCCAAGTGATGGGCGTGGAGGCACTGTAATGGGTGATTTGAGCCCTCGGTGGGGCGTGCGCCAAACCGCCGTTTCCGCGGCGCGAGCGGCAAAAGGGGGTCGCGAACGGTATGCCGGATGAGTCAGCCCGGCCGCGAGATCCACCCATGGCGCCCAACTCGAAATCCAAGACCTAGGCTATATTGGTGACCTCTGGTGGGGGGATGGCCTCCTGGAGGAAGTCTTTATGAGCATCGGTCGAACAATGGTAAGCGTGAATTGCCGTGAGGGGCGTTGACGCCGCCGAAGTATTTCGTGTCGCGCTGAAACTCGGGCTCACTTCATTTGGCGGACCGATCGCGCACATCGGGTATTTCGAGCGCACGTATGTTCAGCAACGTCGCTGGCTGACGAGCGAACAATACGGCGGCCTCGTGGCTTTGTGCCAGATCCTTCCCGGACCCACCAGCAGTCAAATCGGATTTTCCATCGGCCTGCATCGCGCGGGGTGGATCGGCGCGCTGGCGGCCTGGTTGGGATTTACATTGCCATCTGCGCTGCTGATGTACCTCTGTGCGGTGTTTACGGCGAACTGGCGCGGTGCGCTGGCGCACTCCTTGTTGCACGGGCTGCAATTGGTCGCCGTGTCCGTGGTTGCGCAAGCGGTGTGGAACATGGCGCGCACATTCAGTCGAGACGGAATCACCATGGCGATTGCGCTGGCCGCCGGGTGCCTGCTGATGGGCATCGGCGGTCCCGTGACGCAACTCGCGGTGCTGGCTGCGGCAGCCCTGGCCGGGACGGCGTGGTGTCGCAACGCCGGCGTCGCAGCGGCACCGCTCAAATTGCCAGTCTCTTCGGCGGCAGCATGGGGCGCGCTGGGACTGTTCGCGACCTTGCTGCTGGCGCTGCCGGCATTGGCCTTTCTGTATCCACGCTCCATCATCGCACTCGCCGATATTTTCTATCGATCAGGCGCGTTGGTGTTTGGCGGCGGACACGTGGTTCTGCCATTGTTGCGCGACGCAATGGTGCCTTTTGGCTGGATCGGCGATGATCGCTTTCTAACCGGATACGGCTTCGCGCAGGCAGTGCCAGGGCCGCTTTTCACCTTGGCGGCCTATCTAGGCGCCGCCAATGCCTACGCCCCCGCCGCGTGGAGCGCTTGTGTCGCGGTGTTCTTTATTTTTCTACCGGGTCTGCTCATGACGATCACGGCGCTCGCGCTATGGAGTCGCGTTTCCCGCCATGACATCGTCCGCTCCGCCTTGATGGGTATCAATGCAGCGGTGGTTGGGATTCTGGCAGCTGCCCTTTACAACCCCGTTTGGAAGACGGCCGTACTTGGCCCAGTCGATATCGCCATCGCTCTCATCGGCTTTGTATTGTTGGTGCGGTGGCGGGTACCGCCCATCGCCGTGGTTCTATTCACGCTGGTCTGCAGCGCCGCGTCCGGTCTGGTCTGAGTCGAATGAAACCAGGGCTTTTGCGCGGCTGACATTGCCCTTGCGTCGGCCGGTGTAAGGACTGTCCTACGATAGCCTTCGGGCCGGACCCCGGAGCCTTTTCCACAAGAACGGTGTAGATTCATGCCGGGCTTGGGGGAGAAACTACATGCTTAAGTCGGTGCTCAGGGCGGTGCACAGTAAGCAGCGGAACGGCCGGGTCGTCGCTGACTTGGACAAGGCTGAACTATTGCGCGCGGTTTCGCAGACCAGTGTTGAATGCATCAAGGTCGTCGCGAGGGATGGCCGCCTGGTGCAGATGAATCCGGCCGGCTTGGTCATGATTGAGGCCGAGTCCTGGCAGAGCGTCGAGCTTGCCTGCACATTCGACTTGATTGCGCCCGAACATCGGGCCGCATGGATTGCCAATCACCAACGCGTCTGTGACGGAGAGAAGTGCGACTGGCAATTCGATATCGTCGGCTTGAAGGGAACACGCCGAAACATGGAGACACATGCCGCGCCGATTGCCTTGGGCGACGGCACGGTAGGCCAGCTCGCCATCACGCGGGATGTGACCGAGCTGAAAACCTCCGCCGATGACTTGCTGCAGCTCAAAGCCGAGTTGGAAGAGATGGTGAGCGAACGTACGCGCGAGTTGAGGGCGGCGCTGGATCGCTTGCAGGAGAGCGAACGCAGCTTTGAGCTGCTGGTTGATAGCGTCACCGACTATGCGCTCTACATGCTGGATCCAGCGGGCCGAATCGTCAGCTGGAACTCGGGCGCTCGACGCATCAAAGGATATGATGCAGAAGAAATTATCGGCAAGAATTTTCAATGCTTTTATTGCGAGGAAGACCGCGCGGCGGGAATGCCGGCCGCCGGCCTGCGTACTGCCGCGCTCGAAGGGAGATCGGAGACCGAAGGATGGCGATTGCGAAAGGACGGTACCCGATTTTGGGCGAATGTGATCATCGACGCCATCCGACAGGATGGAGAGCTCGTCGGTTACGCCAAGATTACTCGTGACATCACCGAGCGGCGCGCTGCGGAAGGCCGGCTGCGTCAGGCTCAAAAAATGGAGGCGGTCGGTCAATTCACCGGCGGCGCTGCGCACGACTTCAATAACTTGCTGATGGCAATTCTTGGAAGTCTGGAGATTTTGCGAAAGCGGCTGCCGAACGATCAGCGCCTTCTGGCGCTCTTGGACAACGCGGTGCTGGGAGCCAAGCGGGGCTCGGCGCTGACGCAGCGAATGCTGGCGTTTGCGAGGCGCCAGGAATTGAAGCACGAGGCCGTGGACCTGGCCGGCTTGGTCAACAATATGATGGAGCTTCTGGAGCGCTCCTTGGGACCCGCCATAGACATCGAGACGCATTTCCCGGTCGAAGCCGTGCACGTGCGCACGGATGCAAACCAACTCGAGACAGCGCTTCTGAACTTGACCATCAATGCCCGCGATGCCATGCCCAATGGCGGCACCATTACGATCGCCGTCGTTGTAGAGCACGTGAAAGGCGCTCACCCGACGAATCTGCCGCCGGGGCAGTTTGCATGCCTGTCGATCAGCGACACGGGACTGGGCATGGATGAGGCTACGCTGGCTCGAGCGACAGAGCCTTTCTTCACGACCAAGGGGATAGGCAAGGGCACCGGCTTGGGCTTGTCCATGGTCGAGGGTCTCACCGGGCAATCGGGCGGCAAGCTCATGGCGAACAGCGCATTGGGACGGGGCACGACCATCGAGCTTTGGCTGCCCATCGCAACCGATGGCATTGCGAGGACGAGCGAACGCAATATGGCAGAGGTCACGGATACCGAGGCTGCAAAGCGTCAGCTATGCATACTGGCCGTGGATGATGACAACCTCGTGTTGGCGAACATGACAGTGATGCTCGAGGATCTAGGACACAAAGTGATCGCCGTCGGCTCCGGCACCAGGGCGGTCGAAGCCATCGACTCGACCCCCGCCATTGATCTGGTGCTCACCGACCAGGCGATGCCTGCGATGACGGGTCTGCAGCTCATTGAGCAAATAAAAGCGCGGCGGCCCGCATTGCCCGTCATTCTAGCGACAGGGTATGCGGAATTTCCGCAGGGCGTGAACGCTTCGATCGGACGACTGGCGAAGCCCTTCACACAACGTGCTCTGGCCAAAGCGTTGGCGTTGCATTCATCCGGACGCGCCGGCGTATAGTCCGCTGGATTTGCGGTCCAGCAAGGCGAAAGCGCTCAGCGAGGCTGCGGCGCATGTGGCGGCGCCGATCATCATCGCAGCATGGAATGCGGTCAGGAGTTGATTGCCCGTTGCCGCCAGAACGAATCCGAGCAATGCGGTGGCGACTAAACCGCCGGTGCGTGCCACGGCGCTGTTGAGCCCCGAAGCGGAGCCGGTGTGCCGTGCATCCACTGCCGTCAGCACCGCGGTCGTGAGCGGCGCCACTGCTGCGCTCATGCCAATCGCGATCACCAAAATCATCGGCAGCACGTCAATCCAATAGTTGGCGCTGATGTTGATCCTCAGGGCGAGCAGAAAACCCGTGGCGACGATGAGCGGACCGATGGTGAGCGGAAGTCGCGGGCCGATGCGGCCGGCGAGCGCTCCGGCGATCGGTGAGGTTATTGTCAGCACGAGCGGCAACGGCAGCAATGCCGCGCCGGCGGCCGTTCCGGAGTAACCGGCTGCCTTGATCAACAGGTACGGGACGAGCATGAACAGTCCTCCCAATGCGCCGTAGAGAAGGAATGTGAAAATCGTAAGGCCCACGAAACTTCGGGATGAAAACAATGCAAGCGGCATCATCGCGCGGTCGCCGCGCCGCTTCTCGACCCGCACGTACAGAAGCAGCAGTCCTATCGATAACACCGCGGCGGTCAAAGCACCGGGGGTCCAACCGCGGCTGCCGGAGCCGATGGTGAGTGCCCATGTCAACGCGGCCAGCCCGATCGTGGCGAGCACCCCGCCGAATGCATCGAGCGGGGAATTGCCTCTCTGCTGGTCGCGCGGCACAAAACACCAAGCCAGCACGATTGCGCCAACGGCCAAGGGTAGATTGATGAGAAAGATGGCCCGCCAACTTCCCAAGTCGATGAGCCAGCCGCCGATCACCGGTCCTATCGCGCCCATTGCCGCTCCCGTCGCCGCCCAAATTCCGATGGCGCGACCTTTGGATTCACCGGAAAACGTTTGTCCGAGAATGGCAAGACTGTTTGGCATGAGCATCGCGGCGCCGATGCCTTGTAGCAGTCTGCACGCCAGCAGGGCGGGAAGCCCCGGCGCCAACGCGCATCCCAGGGAGGCAAGTGCGAATAGCGCGGTGCCAATGATCAGGAGCCGGCGACACCCGAAGTGATCGCCGGCCGCTCCGCCAAGCAGAAGCAGGGCGCTCAAGGGCAAGAGATAGGAGTTGACGACCCACTGCAAGGCGCCGGCATTGGCATTGAGACTTTGCGCAATGGTGGGCAGGGCTACGTTGACCACCGATCCATCCACGAAGGCGAGGCCTGATGCCAGGATGGTGCTCGCGAGCGCCAGCGTTGGGTGCGCGGCAGCCGGCCCCGGTTTTGCGCCGTGCGCAACGGCGGAATCGCAACACGGATGAATGACGCTCATGCGCCTCTTAAGAGCATAAGCCGACTCCTGCTAGCGTGTTGGGTAGAACGTCCCGTCCTTGTGCGTGTAACCGGCATCCGAAAACAGCATATCGATATCTGAATACTCTCCCTCATCTTCCGGCTTGCGCGATCCCACCTCGAGCACGACCGCATCGCGTGATGAGCGATTCTGCAAGTGATGACCGTCCTTCACCCCTGCCTTGAACCCTGCGCAATCTCCAACCTTGAGGATTTCCTCACCCGAATCGGTGAGCAGCACCACTTCACCCTCAATGACGAACACGAATTCGTCCTCCGCCACATGCCAGTGTCGTTGACTGGACCAAGTTCCGGGAGGCAGACGCAACAGATTCACCCCGAAATCCGTGAGCTCCGCCGCATGACCCAGACGCTGCCGTGTCCGGTTTGCACAGGGGGCGTCGAAGGGTTGCGGATACGCGGACCCCGTGCTCGAGGGTACAAAATGAACATCAATTCGTTTCGGCATGGCACACCTTGTAGGCTAAATCCGACCCGAGTCATCGCCGTTCTGCCGATTATCGCCGGGCTGACCTCGAAAGGGTAATTCCGTTGTCTCAAGGGCGGCGATTGCGTAGGACGATTCCTGCCCCGAAAGGGACGGAAATTACCTGCCGTTTTTGCCACCATTCGGGAGAAATGCCGATAGTGCGTTGAGGAATTTTCCATGCCGATGAAAGGGTCATCGCGGTCGAAAATAGGGGTCGCGGGCCTCGACGAAATCCTGCATGGGGGATTGATTCCCGCGCGCCTATATCTCATCGACGGCAATCCAGGCGCGGGCAAGACCACGCTGGCGCTGCATTTTCTACAGGAGGGCGTGCGCGCCGGAGAGCGCTGTCTTTACGTCACGCTGTCGGAAACCGCCGAGGAACTCAAGGCCGGCGCCGATTCCCATGGATGGTCGCTGGCGGGAATTGAGATTGTCGAGCTGATAGCCGATGAGAGCGAATTCGACGGCGAGAGCCAGCTCACGATGTTCCATCCCTCCGAGATCGATCTGACAGAGACGACGCGTAAAGTTCTCGAGGCCATCGAACGGGTCAAGCCACGACGCCTGGTATTCGATTCGCTCTCCGAGCTGCGGCTTCTCGCCCAAAGTCCGCTGCGCTACCGTCGTCAGATCCTGGCGTTCAAGCAGTTTCTGGTCGGCCGGGATTGCACCGCCCTGATGCTGGATGATCGAACCGCAGAGACCGGGGATCTGCAGCTGCAAAGCATCGCTCATGGCGTTGTTTCACTCGACTACAAAGCTCCCAACTACGGGCGCGCGCGGCGCGAAATGCAGATTCTCAAATTCCGCGGCAGCGACTTTGCGAGCGGATTCCACGATTTCGTCGTGCGCAAAGGCGGACTGACCGTTTTCCCGCGCTTGGCGGCGGGTGTACATAGGGATTCGATCGGGCGGCAATTCATCGAAAGCCGGGTTACCGACTTGGATGCGCTTCTGGGCGGGGGCATCGAACGCGGAACCAGCACCTTGCTGGTGGGGCCGCCCGGCAGCGGCAAGTCGAGCATCGCGCTCCAATACACCATCGCCGCAGCGGCGCGCGGCGACCATGGGGCGATCTTTGCCTTTGAGGAAACAATTTCCGCGATGATGGTGCGCTCACGCGGCTTGGGACTCATCATCAATCAGGGAATCGGTGCGGGGCAGATTCAGGTGCAACAGATTGATCCGGCGGAAATCTCGCCGGGACAATTTGCCCACATGGTGCGCGAGAGCGTTGAGAAAAATAACGCACGCGTGGTTGTGATCGACAGCCTCAATGGCTACTTGAACGCGATGCCGGCGGACCGATTTCTCACCGCCCAACTTCACGAATTGCTCGCCTACTTGAGCAATCGCGGCGTCGCCACTTTCATCGTCGTCGCACAAAACGGCATGATGGGCTCATCCATGCAGTCACCGGTCGATGCCAGTTATCTGGCTGATTCGGTGATCATGCTCAGGTTCTTCGAGCACGCAGGGCAGGTCAAAAAGGCTATTTCTGTACTCAAGAAGCGCACCGGCGCCCATGAGGAGTCGATTCGCGAACTCTCGTTCGACGCCGATGGTATTCATTTGAGCAAGCCGCTTCTGCAGCTTCGCGGCGTATTGAGCGGAGTTCCCGTTGAGGTGCAATCCTCGGCCCGTAGCGCCAACGGCGGGGGTAGGAGATAGGCATGTCCGTACAAGCCGCCGGGAATCAAGAACGCAGGGTATTGGTGCTGCCGCCCACGCGTAGAGACGGCGATGTGACGCGCGCACTGCTCAAAGATGTCGGACTCGACTGCGACATCGTCGGAAACGCAAGAACGCTCGCCTCACAATTGAACACCTCCATTGGGGCCATCGTATTGACCGATGCGGCCGTTGCCGATCCGGGCTTGAGTTCAGTGATGGACGCTCTCGATCATCAGCCGCAGTGGTCGGATATGCCCGTCATCCTGCTGAGTAAGCCGGAAATGCGCTTACCGGCTGACAAGCGCCGTTTTGGGAAACTGACGAATCTCACGGTGCTTGACCGGCCCACTTCCGCCAGGGCACTGGTCAGCGCCGTCGAGGCGGCCATACGCGGGCGCGCACGTCAGTACCAAATTCGCGATCAATTGAACTCGTTGCAAGAAGCTGACGCGGCGCTGCGCGAATCGGCGGAACGGATGGCCTTGGGAGTTCAAGTGGCGGGCCTTGCTTTGGCTGAGGTCGACTACACCCTGCAAGAAGTGCATCTTAGCGCCGAGGCCGTGGCGTTGTTCGGCGTGGGGGACGGCGCACGAACTTTGTCTCGTGAGGAGTTTCTAGAGGCCGTTCATCCCGACGATCGTGAAGAGGTATCGCGCCGGCTTCTGCGCCCTGTGGACTCCGCCTGCAGCGATCCCGCTGCGATCGATTATCGAGTCATTTGGCCCGATGGCCGCGTCAAATGGGTCAGTCAGCGCCATCACGTCGTTCTCAATGGCCTGCGAGACCGTAAGGTGCGGGCAGTGATCGTTGCGCTGGATGCCACCGAACGCAAGAATGCAGAGCGGCGCAAGGATGAGTTCCTGGCGACCTTGGCGCACGAGCTTCGCAATCCACTGGCTCCCATCCGCACCGGCCTGCAGGCGCTTGCCCGGCCCGGCGGCGAAGGCGCTGCTGGGACAGTAATCAGGGCGATCATGGAGCGCCAGCTTTCGCAGATGGTGCGGCTCATCGATGACTTGCTCGAGGTGTCGCGCATCTCCAGCGGCAAGGTGGTGCTTCAACGTGCCCGCATGGATTTGCGCGCGATTGCCGGGTTGGCGATCGAGGCGAGCCAGCCTTTCATAGCCGCCGGGCAACATGATTTCACAGCCGAGCTGCCGGTCGGGCCGGTGTGGGTCGACGGCGACGCGTCCCGGCTATCGCAGGTCATTATTAACCTGCTCAACAATGCGGCGAAATACACCGCTGAAGGCGGGAAGCTGCGACTCAGTCTGTCGAGCGACGAAACTCATGCCATTGTCAGAGTCCAGGACAACGGCGTTGGAATCCCGCCTGAGATGCTCAACGAGGTCTTTGATATGTTCACGCAGGTCAATCGGACGCTTGACCGATCACAGGGAGGCCTCGGAATCGGACTCTCCCTCGTGCGCCGCCTCACTGAGATGCATGGCGGCAATGTTATTGCCGAGAGCGAGGGCCACGGCCACGGTAGTGTATTCACCGTGCGCATACCCCTTATGGCCACGGCGGAGTTGCCGGCGGAAAGTCACGAAGCAGGGGACTCCGAGCTATCGAAGCGCCCGGGCCTGCGTGTTCTCGTGGTCGACGATATTCCCGACGTCGCGGACGTACTGAAGATGCTGCTCGACTTGGAGGGTTTCGAGACTCGCGTGGCGTACAGTGGTGCTGTGGCGCTCGAAAACGCCCGAGACTTCAGGCCTGACGTCGTCATTTGTGATATCGGCCTACCGGAAATGGACGGGCACGAAATTGCCCGCCGACTCCGCCGCGACCCGGACATTGCGCCGGCTACGCTCATCGCCATGACCGGATGGGGGGCGGAGGGCGAGGTGCGCCGTACCCGCGAATCGGGATTCGACTTTCATCTGGTCAAACCCGTGGATGCAAATGCACTGCTGGAACTGCTGTCGCACATGGAGCCGCGCGCTTAAGGTGCGCGCAACCCTGCCGCCGCATGAGTGAATGGTAAACCCCCCTGATGCATGTTTGCTAGCTGCCGCAGCAGCCGCACGTTCTGCAAAACGTAAGCCGACAGGATGACCATCCCGGCCGGCTGAAAGAATTCCTCACCCGCGCTGTTCACATAGGTAACACCGGTAGCACGCTTCTTATCGGGCGTGCGTTCGACGCGCAAAACCTCCCGTCCGGACGTTCACCGGCGTTGCCGCGCGCTGTGGGCGCGGTTGCGTTATCATCCCGAGTTGAATTTAGATAGCTGGAACATAAATATTCGGGCAAGGCGCCGGAGCGGACGCTCAAAAAAGGGGAGAATGGTTTGAGCGATAACAACAACTCGAGCATCAACCTGCCTTTGATTTCCGCCATCGTCGGCGTCGCCACCATCGGCGGCTTCATGTTTGGTTACGACAGCGGCGTGATCAACGGAACACAGGACGGACTTAAGACCACGTTTCATTTGAGCGAGGCCTGGCTCGGCATCACGGTCAGTGCCTTGTTGCCCGGTTGTGCAGTCGGCGCGTTCGCCGCCGGTCGCTCCGCGGATCGGTGGGGTCGTCGCCGGGTCATGCTCGCTGCGGCAGTGCTCTTCATTGTCAGTGCGTTGGCAGCAGGAGCGGCGAGCTCCGCGCTGATGATGATCATTGCGCGGTTTGCCGCGGGCGTGGGGGTGGGCGCGGCCAGCGTCCTGTCGCCCGCTTACATCAGTGAAGTGACGCCGGCGAGCATGCGTGGCCGCCTATCGAGCGTGCAGCAGGTGATGATCATCGCGGGACTGACCGGCGCCTTTCTCGGCAATTATTTCTTGGCGCACACTGCCGGAAGGTCCACCGAAATGCTTTGGCTCGGGTATGCGGCCTGGCGCTGGATGTTCTGGATGCAGATCATTCCCGCGAGCATTTTTTTACTGACGCTGCTTTTCATCCCGGAGAGCCCGCGTTATTTGGTGGCTCGGGGCCGCCATGATGAGGCCAAGGGGGTGTTGACGCGGCTGTTCGGCGCCGCCACGGCGGCAACAAAATCCTCGGAGATTCGCGGTTCACTCGCCGCCGACCATACGCCGCGCCTCTCCGATCTCATCGATCGCAAGACCGGGCGGTTGCGAGGCATCGTTTGGGTTGGAATCGGCCTGGCCACGTTTCAACAGCTCGTGGGCATCAATGTAGTCTTCTACTACGGCGCAGTGCTGTGGCAGGCGGTTGGATTCAGCGAAGCGGATTCGCTCAAAATCAATATCCTGAGCGGATCGCTGTCCATTGCGGCGTGTCTCGCGGCGATTTTCGTGATAGACCGCATCGGCCGAAAGCCACTGCTGTTGATCGGTTCGATTGGCATGGCTGTGACGCTCGGGATCTTGACCATTGCATTTGCAACGGGGGATTTGACCAACAACACGCTGCATTTGGCGCCCAAGGTGGGTGTGCTGGCGCTGATCAGCGCCAATCTTTACGTGGTGTTTTTTAACGGGAGTTGGGGTCCGGTCATGTGGGTGATGCTGGGGGAGATGTTTCCCAATCAGATTCGCGGATCCGGGCTTGCCGTCAGCGGTGCGGCACAGTGGATCTCAAATTTCCTGATCAGCGTGAGCTTTCCCTGGCTGGCCAAATTCATCGGACTGCCCATTACCTATGGTTTTTACACCGCCTGTGCATTCATTTCGATTGTTTTCGTGCTCAAAATGGTCCACGAAACGCGCGGCACAGAGTTGGAGGACATGGTCGGCTAGGGATTGGCGCGTTGTGCGCGATCATCGGCCGAGGCCTGCGGCGCGCAGGTGATGGTTGACTTGCCGGGCCCATTCCGGACCCGCCGTTTTGTCGCGCGCCGCCAGTTGGCTCACGACTTCACCCGCGGCATCGGCGAGCGCGGTACGCTCGTAGGTCACCGCGACATGAGTCGATGGACCGGTCTCCTCGAGTTTTAGCGTGATCACGGTGACGACAAGATCGGGTATGACGTAGACGTACTGTATCCGGCTCGCGACGCGGTCAAGGGCGGTATTCACCCACACGGCGGTGTGGTCACCTTGGGCCACCTTGAAAACCATACCCTCTTCATCGGCTGCTGTTGCGGGCCAGATGAAGGCGGGGTGCCAGCCAGGAGCCCAGGCCCGCTCTGCCGCTGCTCCAAAGAGCGGCCACGCGATATCGAGAGGCGCATCGGCGATGAATTCAAACTGCTCGCGCGTACGCACTGTTCCTCGAAAACTCGCCGCTGCGCTCACGCCGCCCTGTCCTTCAGCTTATGACTGTTGGCGGCACGAAGCGGCATGTGGTAGATCTTTCTCAGCTCGACGATCTGCGCCAGGGTTTCCTTCGAAAACGCATGCTTGCCTTCAAAAGCGTGCAGTACGATGCCCTCGAGCAAATCCCCGAGCGACAGATCTTTCAGTTCGGCCAGGGCCTTCAACACTTTCAGAAGCCGCTTTTCAATCCTGATCCCCGTTTGAACCCGCTCAATCTCCATCATGTCGCGTCTCGCCGGTAAAATGGTACATATATACTATAGTACATTAGTACGACCGGTGTGTCGCGGCAATGCGCCGGCGTTCCGTGCGAAACGCCAAAACGAGCGGTGCGCTCCATTTGCGGTACCATCGCCTCTGCCCGGTTCTCTCAACCGCCTGGCGGCAGCGCGACTCGCGCATCGCCAAGCACGGATTTAGAGCAATGAACAGCACGCCAGAGACCGATCGATCAAATCCCATCGCCGTGCGCCTTCGGCAATTCACCGCCGCCAAGCTGTTGACGCTGGGCGCCTTGGGATTGCTCCTGTATGTCGCGCATCAGGCATTTATTCCCATTGCCCTTGCGCTTCTCGCAGCGCTGATCCTTTCCGGTCCAGTAGAAATGCTTCTAAAGCTTCGAATCCCGCGAAGCCTGAGCGCAACCGTGATCTTGATCTTCTTCCTGGCGGCAACCGCCGGGCTGGTCGATATGATGTGGGCCCCGGTGCAGCAATGGTATTCAACGGCGCCCGCGACGATGAAAACCATCAAGCGCAAGTTGGTGCCGATGGCGAGATTTTTCAATCGCGTGGAGGAGATCCGCGCGAGCGCCGGCAATATTGCCGGTGCCGCGAATCCTCCTGCGCCTGGCGCCGCGCCCGTGGTTGCAAAAGCGGAGGACTCGCCGGTTCTCATCCTCGATGCGACTCGCGGCGTCATGGTGAGCGTGTTGACGTTCGTCATCGTCACGCTATTTTTGCTGGCGGGGGGGCCGCCCATGTGTGCACGCATGACGGCCGCATTCGTCGACGATTTGAACTCGGCGCACGTCCTCGACGTGATCGAAAAAGTCCGCAAAGAGGTCGGTAGATTCTACGTAACGACCGCCATCATCAATGTAGGCCTGGGGCTGGCGACCACCGGCGTCATGATGCTCTTGGGGATGCCGACGCCTTATTTGTGGGGCATCATTGCTGGGACGTTGAATTTCATCCCCTATGCCGGTCCCGCGACGACGCTCATCATTCTGACGCTCGTGGCGGCGGTGAGCTTTGACAAGCTGGGCCAGGTCGCTGCGGTATCGGCGAGTTATCTGGCGTTGACAGCCGTGGAGGGGCAGATCATTCAGCCGCTGTTCGTCGGTCGGCGGCTGGAAGTCAACCCGTTACTGATCTTCTTGGCTCTGTGGTTCGGGGGCCTTTTCTGGGGCATTGCGGGCGTCATACTGGCAACGCCAACCCTCGTGGCACTTAAAGTAGTTGCCGAAAATGCCTTGAGCGGCAAAGCGCTGATGGAATTCTTGGGGCCGAACGATCCGGACCTGAACAAGAGAAAAGGCCTTCAGCGCTTGGTGCCGCCCATTGGGCGCAAGTCGAAAACGTAGCGAGGGCTGGCGTCAATTTGGTTGGTCAAATTAGCCGAGCAAGGGAGAAATCGATGACAAAGGGAAGCCGAGAAAAAGACATCAAATTGTTGGTGACCAAATTCATCAAGCTGGTCGAGTCCCTCAATCCCGGCGAGCGGTTATCGATTCGAAAGGTAGCCGCCAAGAGAGAAACGACCAAGAAAAAAGCAACCACGAAAAGTGCTCGAGCGGATGGCCAGCGTTCGCAGGCGAAGAGGGCAAAATCCTAGCCGCCGAGCGGTGCATGCCGCGTAGTTCCCCTCGCCATCAGCGCGCAGCCGGTTGAACCCTGAGCGCTTCCCAAGGCCAGGTTTCCTGCGCAATGTCGCACGCGACGGGATCGTCCTTTGACGCTCTCTCCTCTGGCTCGACGTAGCAGTCCGATCAGCGCAGCTGACTATCTTTGCTGCCGCGACGGTTGTATCCGGCCGACCGCACCTCTTCACGGTCATGGGTATCCTGGCACGGCAGGCATAACCGAACGCCCGGCACCGCGTCGCGGCGGGCCTGAGGAATCTCCGCCCCGCACTCGGCGCAGTGACTCAAAGAAGGTCCCTGCGGCAGGCGGCTTTTCGCCAGGCTGATCGCATCCTTGACGGTTGCGTCAATCTGCTCCTGTACCGCCCCTTCTTTTGCCCAACCCGTCGCCATTCGCCGCTCCTTCAAGCGATGCTGCAAGCTACTACATTTAAGGCAAAAGGCCAAAATACAAGAGGCTCAGCCCCGAGCAAGGGAGGGGCGTTCCCCGTCTCTTCAGCGATTCGCCGGTACGCGAGGCGTACCGGCGAGACCGCATGACGCGCTAGCCCAGCGTCACAGGAACAAAGAGTCGGGCATCGCCGCGCTGTATGAGCAGCGCAATTTGCTTATCATGCTGTTGCACCATCTTGCGCAACTGCGCGACGCTCTGCACGGGAGTCCCGTCCACCGAAAGCACCACATCGCCCGGCTGAATGCCGGCTTCGGCCGCGCGGCCTTGAGCATCTTCGACCACCAGACCGCTGGGGATGCCGGACAGCCTGCGTTCCTCGGCACTTAGGGGACGTAGCGCCAAGCCCAGCTTGGCCGGCGCCGAATCACCTGAAGCATCGTCGGCAGAGGCCAGCGCTGCGGCTGCGTTGCCGATGGTCGCAGTCAATGACAGGGACTTGCCGTCTCGCCAAATCTCAAGCGAAGCCTTGTCGCCGGGAGTCATGACGCCGACGCGCTGTGACAGCTGCCCGGCATCGAGGAGCGCTGCGCCGTTGAACTTGAGGATCACATCGCCAACCTTGATGCCGGCCTTGTCCGCCGCACTGTCAGGAGTGACTTTGGCCACCAGCGCACCGTTGGGCGTCTTTAACTTAAAGGACTCGGCAAGCGATTGATTCAAAGCCTGCACCTCGACCCCCAAGCGTGCATGGGCGACCTTGCCCGTCTTCACGATTTGGTCTTTGACCTGTACCGCCAGATTGATGGGAATCGCGAATGACACGCCCTGAAAACCACCGGAATTGCTGTAGATCTGGGCGTTGATGCCGACCACAGCACCGTTGGCGTCGAACAGCGGGCCGCCCGAATTGCCCGGATTTACGGCCGCGTCGGTTTGGATGAACGGCACATAGCCATCGCCCGGCAGCGAACGGCCTTTCGCGCTGACGATTCCGGCAGTCGCGGTTTCCTCCAGGCCGAATGGTTCGCCGATGGCGAGCACGTAGTCGCCGACGCCCAATTGGTCGGAATTTCCCAAAGTAACGGCGGGCAGGTCGTGGCCCTCGATCTTCAGCACCGCGATATCGCTGCTGCGGTCGGCGCCCAAGACCTTGGCTCTGTATTCACGGTGATCCGAGAGCTTGACCGTGACTTCTTTTGCGCCATCCACGACGTGCGCGTTGGTGAGCACGAGTCCGTCAGCGGAAATGAGAAATCCAGAGCCTTGGGCATGCTGCACGCCGTGTTGCCTAGGCATCGGGTGCCCGCGGAAGAACTGTCCAAAGGGATTACCGTTGTCACCCTCATCGCCGCCGGGACCGCCAAAATTGAACTCTTGCGGTCCGGATGTGTTCATCGGACCTGCGGTCGTGATCCCGACGACGGCAGCCTGATTGCGCGCCACAATCGCGCGATAGTTCGGCGCCGTGATCATGGGAATGGGCTGCGACGATGGGGCGTGAATGGAATCGCTGATCGCGCTCGCCACGGTCGGCGCAGCGGTGGCCTGCAATAAAGCTTGGGCGGATAGGCCCGTGGCGGTACCGACGGCAAGCAGGCCTGCTGCCGACCATACCAGCGTCCTGGTGCGAAGTTGCATGTGGTCTCCTAGTGATTGCCTGTGGAGCAACTGCTCCGACGCCAGGTTCACACGCGCGCCTTAAGCCAGTCTTAAGACGCCCGAGGAAAGCTCAACGTGGCACGCAGGCCGCCGCCCGGCGCTTCGCTCAAGGCAACGCGTGCGCCGTGGCGCTCGGCGATCGCCTTGACGATGGCCAATCCTAAGCCGGTACCGCTTTCCTGCGCTGCGGCACGGCGGTAGAAGCGATCGAATACGCGCTCCCGATCCGCCGACGCGATCCCGGGGCCCGTATCGGTTACTTCGAGCACCGCTTCATCCGGCGTCGAGCGGCAACGCACTTGGACCGATCCATGCGGGGGTGTATAGCGCACGGCATTGTCCACCAGGTTACGCACCAGCACGCGAAGCGCTTCACGATCACCGTGGATCTTAAGGTTCGGCGTCGCGTCGAGACCCAGCTCAATATGCCGCGACAACGCCAATTCGTGGGCATCGCTGATGCCCTCGGCGGCTGCCGCGGACAGATCCACCGTGTCGAAACCCGGGCTCGCATCCTGCGGTTCGCTGCGGGCCAGAGCGAGCAGCTGCTCAACCAAGTGAATGGCGCGCTCAACCGCCGCGCCTAAGCGGCTGCGCGCCTCGATGCGCGCCGCCTCATCAGGAGCGCGGTTCAGCAATTGCAGCTGCAATCGAAGTGCCGTCAGCGGCGAGCGCAGCTCGTGCGCGGCATCGGAGATGAAGGCACGCTGCACGGAGAACGCGCGCTGCAATCGGTCCAAGAGCCGATTCAGTTCGCCGACCAGCGGTTCGATCTCCAGCGGCAGGTTGCGTGTGTTGAGCGGCGCCAAGCTGCGCACATCGCGGCGCTGCACCTCGGTGGTGACGAAGCGCAACGGCAGCAAACCGCGGCTGACGATCCATGCGACGGCGCCGATCATGATCGGCAGCAGCAGGATGAGCGGTATGACGACCCGCTCGGCAGCGGCGCGCGCCAATCCCTCGCGAACTCGTGCGGGTTGCGCGATTTGAATCACCCCATCCGCGGTTTGCAGGCCATATGCCCGCCAGGCTTCTCCGCGCAGCGACAAGTCCGCATAGCCCAGGACCGTCTGGTTGATCATCGGCAAGCCCGGCCGCGACAGATAGGTTCGCGCGCCGAACACGTCCCAAATTTGCACCACGAAATCGGTATCGCTTTGATCCGGCGGCACCTCTATTCGTGGTGCCAGCGAGATCTGCGTGCGCAGCGACAGTGCCATCTGCCGAAGCTGATAGTCGAACAGCGTTGAGGTCTCACTCAACACGCGCCGATAGGTGACTCCTGCCGCAAGCAGCGAGATGAGCGCCACGAGGATCATGAGTGCAACCAGAAGTCGAGCGCGTATTGACCTCATGATTTTGGAACGAAGTAGCCTACGCCGCGCAACGTTCGAATCGCCTCACTTCCAAGCTTGCGGCGCAAGCCATGAATGTAAACCTCGATGGCATTGCTGCCGATCTGTTCGTCCCAGCCGTACAGGCGATCTTCGAGCTGCGTTCGCGACAACACCGCTCCGGGGCGCTGCAATAGCGCCTCCAAGACCGAGAACTCGTGCGCCGACACGCTGACCGGAACTCCACTGCGTTCTACGGTACGCGCAACGGGGTCGAGGCGCAGCTCGCCGTGCTGGATCCCGGGATCACCTCGTCCCGCCGCGCGACGCAGCACCGAGCGCATGCGGGCCATGACCTCGTCAAGATCGAAAGGCTTGACGATGTAGTCGTCGGCCCCCGCATCCAATCCGGCGATACGCTGCTGCTTCTCATCGCGCGCGGTGAGAATAATGACCGGTGTGGTGTCGCCGCGCTTGCGCAGCTCGCGCAGAACGTCGATACCATCGCGGTGCGGCAGCCCGAGGTCGAGCAGTACCAGGTCAAACGAAGAGGATTGCAATGCGCCGGCCGCACTCTTACCGTCGCGCATCCAGTCGACCGCGAAACCGCCCTGGCGTAGTGCCGTCTGCAGGCCCTGCGCAATCATGGCATCGTCCTCAACCAACAGCACACGCATGGCGTCCCGATACGGCGATCGCCTATCCTGGGATCGTCAGTGTGTAGAAGAAGCGCGGCGCCGTTCTCAGGGTAACGCTTACCGGGCGAGGGCAGGGCAATCCCGCCAGGCTGAAGCGCACATTTTTCTTGAAGTCCTGCTCTTCTCGATCGTCAAATTGATCGTCCAAGATCTCGCCCGTTACCCCGGGCAGGCCCCCCTCTTGATTGGGCTGGCACTTTCCCCATTTCAGGGAGAACTTATGGTTGGGGTTGGTGCCGCGGTAAATCATCGTGACGACCAATTGGTCGCGCTGCATGCTATAGCGGACCCCGCCAAAATTGTCGGCATGAGCGGCGAGCGAGAGAAATGCCGCCAAGGCCACGGGTAAGAGCGCAATCGTCAAATACCGTCGTCCGTTCATCGGGCCTCTCCCGCAACTAACTCGAGAATAGCTTATTTGGGCGCCTTTTGGCGTGTGACAAGGCGTCAAAGGCGCGTTTTCCGCGAAACGCGCTTCCTACACTCCGGCGCTCACGCATTGACTAGCCCTCGCAGACCCCTGCTCCAAACGCGTACGCAGCATCAAGTGACGCCGCCGCGAGTGCTCGATCAAAGGTTTCCACACCGCTCCGGTCAACCGGTGCTTGATCAACAGGCGCCAGAATCGATTGGAGCGCTTGTATAAGTAGCTCATCGCCAGGTACGCGAGAATGGCGTCGCGATCGGTGGGCCGGCGCTTCCAGATGGAGCGATGCGAAAATAACTTCTCATAGCACCACGCATAGCCGCGCTCGAGCTCCTCACAGCTCATGTGTTTGGGTTTAAAAACGACGTGCGCCGTGTCGAATTTATCCCAATCTCGGTGCAGGATCCGGTCTTCGGATTCCAGCCTGCGAAACAAAGGTGTTCCCGGATACGGAGTCAGTATGTGGAATGTCGCGCACTCGAGCCTGTTGGTTTCGATCCATTCAACGGTTCGCTCGAAAACGTCAGGCCGGTCGTGATCGAAGCCGAGAACGAAGCTGCCATTCACCTGGATGCCGTAGCGATGCAGTATCGCCACTCTTCGCGCGTAATCCTGCGGGGCCGGCGTGCGTTTCCGCGAGTCCGAAAGATTGCCTTCGTTCAATGATTCGAAGCCGACGAATACGCCGGTGCAGCCCGCAAGAGCCATATCGCGGACCAATGAGGCATCATCCGTAATATCGATCGTGACGGCAGCGCTCCATATGATCTTGAGCCGCTGCAACGCCTTGCAAAGCTCGCGTAAGTAGCCGGGCCGCGAGCCCAGATTGTTGTCGACGAACACCGCATAGGGTTGATTGTCGGCGGCGATTTCAGCGACGACCTGTTCGACCTTGCGCATTCTGTAAGGCATGTGCAAGCCTTCGGTCGAGAGATAACAAAAGCCGCAGCGATTATGACAGCCGCGAGTCGCGATCACGCTGGTCGTGGTCAGGAAAGAGGCGCGCGGCAGAATGGATCGGCGCGCGGCCGGGTCGAGCGCGTACGGACGCGAAAAGTCTGCTTCATAGCGAGTCTGCAAGCAGTGCGACTCGACGTCGCCGAGTATTCTTGGCCAGATTTGAACGCCATCACCGATCGCAATGGCATCCGCATGCAGCAGCGCTTCGTCCGGGCAGGACAGCACATGCAGCCCGCCTAGAATCACCAGCGATCCCTGCGCCCGGTACCAGGCGGCCAATTCGTAGGCCCTCTTGGCAAAAGTGAGATGAACGGTGATGCCGACCACCTGCGGAAGCGGGTTGCAGGGCGGAGTCCCTTGCAGCAGGTTCTCATCCCAGTAGTGAACTCCCCAGTGAACCGGAGTCGCTCCCGCAATGCTGGTGAGGGCCAAGGTCGGCGTCAGCACGTGCTTGCCGAAGCTCGCGCGCGGATCTTTTGGGTAGAACGGATTGATCAACAACGCGTACCGGGGTGTTATCGGCCGCCGCAGAAAGGCCGGACCCAGGCGCGGCGCGATGAGCATATCCGCCGGCTGGCTACGCATGCGTCACGCGCGCGGCAATTTGGCCGGTCGCGCCGATCTGCCCGAATCGCCGCTCGCGTTTCGCGTACTCATCGAGCGCCTGCCCGAAGGCGAATTCATCGAAGTCCGGCCAGAAGCTATCCACGAAGTACAGTTCGGCGTACGCACATTCCCACAATAGAAAATCGCTCAATCGCTTTTCGCCACCGGTGCGGATCAGAAGGTCCACGTCGGGTGTTACCGTCGTGGAGTGATCGACGCCGGCAAGATGCTCCCTAAATCTTGAACGGTCGATGCCGGACTCGAGCGCCATGCGCCGGCAGCTCTCCAGCAAAGAATGCTGTGACGAATAGTCGACGGCGATTCGCAGTCTCAATCCGGAGCACTGGGCGGTCATTCGCTCGCTATGCTCGATGCTGCGAAGCACCTGCGGCGCCAAGCGATCTCTTCGACCCACCACATTGATCCGTATGGACCTCTCCAAGCACCGCGGTGTCTGCGTCAACAGGTATCGGCCCAAAAGGCTGAACAGCGCGCCGACCTCGGCCTTAGGCCTGTGCCAGTTATCCGCCGAGAATGCATACAGGCTGAGCGTGCCGATGCCATGTCTCGCAGCGGCCTCGACAACCTTGTCGACCGCCTTGGCTCCGGCACGATGACCGGCGGTGCGAGGCAGTCCGCGTTGCGATGCCCATCGCCCATTGCCATCCATGATGATTGCTACGTGCATATTCAGGTACTCTGTACTACAAAGTTCAATGGCCAGAAAAAATTATGGGCGGCGGGTTGCCTTGATCACCGCTTCGACGTGATCGAGATATCGATTCAAGGCGCCTTTCCCCAATGCCGTCAGGCGATACACAGTTCTTGGGCGGCGTTGCTCGAAGGTCTTCGTGCAGGTCAGGTACTTCGCTTCTTCGAGCTTGCGGGCGTGAGCGCTCAAGTTGCCGTCACTGACATCGAACAGGGACTTGAGCTCGTTGAATGTCAGCTCTTCGCGCACTGCGAGGGCGCTCATGATTCCCAACCTGACACGCTCATATACCAGCCGGTCGAAGGTCGCATCGCCGTTGTCGTGCGCAGACGCAGGCACGGCGGTGAGCTTCGCGCGTTTCTGCGCCGGCTGAACCGCGGTGCGCGAGTTAGGCTTCGCGGCCATGGCTCATGCGTCGGATCAGAAAGCCGAAGACGATGTGCAGCCCGCCGAAACCGGCGCCAAGCATCAATATCTGCAAGGCATCCCTCAGCAGCAGTGCCAACAGGCCAAACAATATGAACAGAGCACCCAGCGCCGCGATGACCCGTGTCGTTGCGGCACTGGCGGCGACCAGGGCACAGCCATAGAGAAGCAGCCAGGTACCGGGAATGGCATGCAGGTTGCCTCCGTACCAATGCACCGCCGTCATGACCAGACCCGCACCGATGGACGGGGCGAGGCACAGCGCAAACTTGTGAAGCGGCGTGCCGGCCAATCGTAAGTCCCGCAGCGACGATTCCCGTACGATCAGGATGCTGCCCACGACGGCGCCGACCAGCGCGGCTCCCAGCCAAATGCCCACCCAATAGTTGTGCAGGCCGGGCACCGCGCAGAGCGCCGCCGCAATCAGTCCGATGGCTCCCAGGACGATGCCCGCGGAGCCGGGGACCGCGAGCAATACCGCGCCCTCCATCGAGGATCGAATGTAGCGCAGCGATGCGGCGGCGTGTGAGTCGAGGCGTACGGTCGTGTTGGCCACGCATCGACACTAACGGAGTATACCGTGCATCGTCAAGTACTCTGCGTTGTAGAGTTAACATAATGCACAGCCATCGGGCAGCTTTCCTGCAACGGAATGTCACCTTCTTCCCATGCTTTCCGATCTATCTAATGTAACGACCCTTTCCGCGAGCGTATGGGAGTACGAAAAATGATCAAGCCATTGGGTTGGGGATTCCAAGCTGCGCTTCTGGCCGCCGCATTTGTTGCGACGACAGCGGGCGCGCATGATCTCGGTAAAAGCGACGTCTCCGACGATGCGACCGGTGCGATCGAGACTTTTAACGTCAATGGTCATACCAACACCAAGGGCGCATTCTTTCAAAGCCTCGGCACCAACGGACGTTCCTGCTCCACCTGCCATGTCCCTGATCAAGCCATGAGCATCGCGCCGCCGCAGATTCGTCAGCGCTTTGAGCAGACTCGAGGCAGCGACCCACTGTTCAATGCGGTCGATGGCGCGAATTGCGCGAATGCCAAGACCTCGAGCGAGTCGGCGCATAGCTTGCTGCTGTCGCATGGGCTCATACGCATCGCGTTGGCCGTGCCGGCCGGCGCCCAATTTACCGTGACCGCCGTTCATGATCCGTATGGGTGCGCCTTGGTAACCGACTCCACCGGACGCTTGATACTGTCCACTTACCGCCGGCCCCTGCCGAGCACCAACCTTCGATTCTTGAGCACCATGATGTGGGACGGGCGCGAGTCTCCCGCGACTTCGCCGTTGAATAATCGGCAAACCATTGCGGCCAACTTGCACGCCGACCTGATGCAGCAGGCGAAAGATGCAGTTTCAACCCATGCACAAGGCACCGTGGTCCCGACCGATGCTCAATTGAACGACATCATCAACTTCGAAATGGGCCTGTCGACGGCACAGGTCTATGACCGGTTTGCCGGCAGTCTCGATGCTCGCGGCGCGCTTGGCGGCGCGCGCAATCTGGCCGGCGAAGAATACTATCCGGGTATCAACGATGTGCTGGGCGCCGATCCCAACGGGATTGCGTTCGATGAATCCAGCATGACGCTATTCGCGGCTTGGGAGGGCGACGGCAATTCCTATCGCGACGAGGACAATGATGGGCGCGGTCCCTTCGATCGCCGCGCCGCGCGCAGCGACATCGCTGCCGGAGAAGTTCTGTTCAACACGCTGCCGATCGATATCAGTGCCGTGCGCGGCCTGAACGATAGCGCCGCCTTGGGCAGCCCGGCGGTAATCAAAGGCACCTGCACGACTTGCCACGATGCGCCGAATGTCGGCGATCACTCCTTGCCGCTGCCGCTGGATATCGGCATCGCGCATACGCCGCGCGCGGGATTGGAGAACGATCCCAACATCGAGAAGGGCATTGCGGAACTCAATGAGCCGGATCTGCCCGTATTCCTGGTCAGCGGCTGCCCGACTCCATTCAGCGCCGGCCAGGCCGTTTCCTTTTACACCACCGACCTGGGCAAGGGCATGATCAGCGGTTTGTGCAGCGATTTGAATCGAGTGAAGGGCCCCATCTTGAGAGGCCTGTCGGCCCGCGCGCCTTACTTTCACAATGGCGCCGCGGCCACCCTGCTGCAGGCGGTGAATTTCTACAACCAACGCTTCTCGATGAATTTAACGCAGGAGCAAAAGCGCCAGCTCGTCGCCTTCCTGAATGCCCTGTAGTCCAAGTCGATCGCGTATCATGCTCTCGCCGATAATAGGGCGAGCGCATGATGCGTCGATCAGTCAATTTACAGGGGGATGCCAATGACGATGAAAATAAGGACCGGCTTGGGCGCGTTGCTGGCAATTGCCGCATTCACGGTCGCGCAATTGGCGAGCGCAGCAGATGTCACGGGCACGTGGATCATGGCGGTCGAGACGGGCGCAGGCAGCGGCTCTCCGACATTCATCCTGGTGCAGAAAGGCGAAGCGCTCTCCGGTAGCTACAAAGGCCAGCTGGGCGAGGCGCAGGTGACGGGCACGGTCAAGGGCGATGAGGTAACGATTGAATACAAAGTTGAAGGGCCGGGGGGAACCCTCGCCGTGAAGTATTCAGGCAAGACCGATGGCAAGATAATGAGCGGCAAGGTGTCGCTCGGCCAATTGGGCGAGGGGACTTTTACCGGCAAGAAACAGTAGTCGCTTCCGCATTCGTCCCGTGACATATGCAAGGGGGAGATGGCTCCCCCTTTTGATAAAATAGCCTCGCCGGTCGCCCCGTTTCCCGATTCGCCCGTCAATAGCTCTTGAGCCGGCACGAGTTCGTGTAGTCCCGTTTGCCGCCTGTGCGAAGTAGTTCTCATCTTTCGTGTTTGCCCTAACTGTGACGGCCATTCCGGCCGTGCCGGCGCACCCAAATGTGACCCAGGGCATGTCCTAAACCCTTCATTTGCCGGAACCTTATTGTGTTAAGCGAATCGCGAAACATTCGTGGCGCACGAGTGTGATCGCAGCGCAACAAGGCCGCTCAAACGGCGATCGAGATATGGGACCAGAACGATGCCGAAAACTCTGAGAAAACATGAGGTTGCCGCGCCGGTGCCTGCTGAGCGTCCGCCGCTCCAGCCGGTGAGGCAACAAAAGCTCACGGTGCTCTTGGTCACCGCCGATGACGCTCTGTGGCCGCAGGTCGGCGCGGATTTGAACGGCGGTCTGATTCTGAAGCAGCTCGATTCAATCGACGAGTTGATCAGCGCCACGCCATCCGGCCAAGCCGGGATCGTCTTGTGGGATGCGCGCAACCACCCAGAGCCCGCCGCCGTCATATCGCGGCTGCATTTGCACTCATCGCGCTTCGCCATCGTCGCGTTGGACGAGGCAACGAGCGGTGACGCGTGGGCGCTTCCCATTCAACATCGGCAAATCGTAGCCCATGTGGGACTGCCGATCGTCGGCAGTGTTTTGTCGACCGCGCTCGATAGTGCGCATGAAGAAGTGAATTCGCGATTGGCGCTCTTGGGCGATGGCGTCGGCGCAGTCCCCCTGGCCGTCGCATCCGGTTCTCCGAAGAAACCGTGGCTGGTGCCGGCCGTGATCGGCGGCGTGGCGATCGCCGGCGGCCTTGCATTCTTCCTCACGCGTCCCGGGTCCACAGACGTCACGCCGGCGCCCGTGGCGGCATCCGCTCCTGCCAAAGGTGCGGCGCTGCCCGCAGCGCCCGTCAAATCAGCGGCCGAAGCCGATGAGAAAGTGGATGCACTCATGGAGAAAGCGCAGCAAGCCATGCTTGATCGGCATTTCATCGATCCGGCGGCCGGCAGTGCGCTTTCCCTGTATCGAGAGGTGTTGATCATCAACCCGGACAACGGCGAGGCGCGGCAAGGCCTGCAGCGTCTTTCCGAAATATTGCTCGCACGCGTGCAGTCGGCACTCGATGACCGCAAGTTCGACGCGGCATTGCAGTTTCTGGAGTCGGCACGGAGCATCGATGCCACCGATAGTCGCCTCTCGGCCCTTGATGAAAAAATCGCAAGCCTGCGTGCCGAATTGGGTCCCGCGCAAATTCTTGCGGCAATCAATGCGCAGAATTTCGACCGTGCGACGCAGCTCATTGATGAGGCGGCGCGCGCCAAGACTCTGCCGCCCGCAAAACTTGCGCAGCTGCGCGATGAGCTACATCGTCGCCGCGAGGACTTTGAAGTTTCGCGGCTGCTCAAGCTCGTCGACACGCGCATCCAACAGGATCATGTGATCGATCCGCACAACGACAGCGCGGTCTACTATCTCGATCAGGCAAAGCAAGCGGGTGCCAGTGGCCCGGCGCTGCAGGGGCAAGCCCAGGACTTGCTCAAGCGTCTCGCGCTATTGGGGCACACCGCAGTCCAGCAGCGAAACTTCAACGACGTTGATCGAGTCCTGACGGAAATGCACCTCATGGGCGCGCCGCAAGCGGCGATAGCGGGCCTGCAGCACGAGCTTATCGCAGCACGCACCCAGCAAGCGGCGCAAAACCCCGTTTTCCCGCAGTACCTGGAGCTTGCGCAATCGCGCTTGGCCCAGGGCAAGTTGACTGAGCCGGACACTGACAGCGCAGTGTTTTACGTGAATCAACTGCGCACGGCCGACCCCAAGAACAGCGGGCTGGCGCAGATCACCGGTGCTGTGCAGGCGCAGATCATCGACCGAGCCCGTTTGTCGCTTGACGCCGGTGATATCGAGAAATCCGAGGCATTGGCGCAAACGGCGGCCGGTCTCGCGGCCTCGTCGGATCTCGACGCACTGAACGATCGAATTCGCCAGAGGAAGGCGACCGCCGGCCAACCGCTGCAAATGCCCGAACAGTCCTTGACCCGCGTGAACAAGCTCGATGTCCAATATCCCGCACGGGCGCTGGCGAGCGGTGTCGAGGGATGGGTGGAGCTCGGTTATACGGTCGGAGCCGACGGCTCGGTGACGAACATAAAGGTCCTCAATGCGGCGCCTCCCAAGGTGTTTGAGGCATCGGCCGGCAAAGCGGTCAGCCACTTGCGCTATCAGCCGGTGGTGCGGGGCGGCAAGGCGATCGCGGTCGGTACGCAGGTGCGTATCGTTTATCGCGTTCCGAAGTCATGACAACGAGATGAACACTCAAACCGCAACGACAACGTCGACCGCCACAACGACCACAACGCTTGTTCCCCCGGTCAGCGGTGAACGCAATCGCGGAACGGTTCTTTGCCTCATTGTGCACGATGAGTTGGAATTGAGACTGCGGCTGGCCGGCCTGGTGCGTCGCGCGATGCCGAAAATCGATGCCGACACGGTCACGCGCGCAGGTTTCGATGCCATTTCAATCGAGCGTCTTCGCGCCTATGTGGCCGTGATGTTCATCGTCGAGTTCAGCCCGCCGGAAGCGGCAACCGGATCGCTGGCCTCGCTCAAGCGTCTGCACGAGCAGGCGCCGAATCTGCCCATATTTGTGTTCGCGCGCGGCGGCAACGAGCGCAGCGCGGCACGCGCCATGAAACTCGGGGCCAGCGACTACTGGCCGATCCATTCCGTGATCGTCGGCGAACTCTGCGGCGCCTTGCAGCCGCTGCTCGATCAGTCTTCAGCGGCCGCAGCGAATGCCGCGCCGGATGCATGGCGCCAGCCGGAAGTGGCCGGCTATACCATGATGAAGAAGATCGCGCAGTCCGCGGCGGCCAGCGTTTATCTGGCGCGCAACGATGAATTTCCGCAGCCGGTTGCCTTGAAGGTCGAGGCAATTACCGGACGACACGTCGTATCGCAAGCCGATCGCGAGCGCTTCACCAAGGAATGCGAAATTCTCTCCAAGCTGAATCATCGCTCGATCGCCAACGTACTTGATTTCGGTACGACCGATGACTATCTCTATCTGGCCCTGGAATACTTCCCCTGCGGCAGCTTGCGCGAGCGTCTGAAGCACCCGGTGAGCGAAGCGGACGCCGTCAACTATGCGCATCAGATCGGCGAAGCGCTGCAAATCGTCCACGCAGCACGCGTGGTACATCGCGATCTGAAACCGTCCAATCTCATGCTGACCAATGAAAATCGCCTGGTTCTCATTGACTTCGGCTCTGCCCGAACTCAGTTCATGCCGAGCGACTTGGCCAGGTCCGGCGATTGCACGGGCACACCTTACTACGTGTGCCCGGAGCAGATCGATGACCGAGAACCCGACGCGCGGGGTGATCTCTATAGTCTGGGCGTGGTGCTGTACGAAATGCTCTGTGGCGCGTTGCCATTCATGGGAAAGACTCTTGCGGACATGTTGACGGCTCACCGTTCGGCGCCTGTGCCGCGCTTGCCCGAGCACTTGGCGCTCTACCAACCGATCATCGATCGCTTGTTGGCAAAAAATCCAAAGGACCGGTACGCCTCTGCCGCGGATTTTCTCGATGCCTTGGACGCCTTGCGTGCGGAATTGATGACTCGCAAACCCAGCAAACCACCTCGGAGCGCTTGATTCATGAACCTTCGTTTTGCCAGTGCTTTAGTCCCTCGCCTGTCTGCCGGCGGCCTCGTGGTGCTGGTCGTCCTGCTTGCCTTCAGCTTCGTTGCGATCGTTCTGATACCAGGCCTGGAACTCGCCAGCGAGCTGGCTGACAGCACCGTGGCGCTGAAATTCGTCGGTCAACAACAACGCAATCCCGCACTCATCCACGCGTCGCTGGACTCGATGCACGATCGCCTGACCACGCATGGCTACATCCAGGAATCTCTGGACCAGCTGCGGGACGCAGCCGGCAATCTCGACGCCGGGCTGCATGAGATGAACGCGCCGCGGGGTGCCAGTTGGTTCGCCCTGGCGGGCGACACCTCCGCCAAGGGTGAGCCGATTGCGGGTAAACATGCGCCGGCATTACGCGATTTGTGGGCCAAGGAACAGGAATCGCTTGAAGCGATTCTGAAGTTCAAGGGCGTCCCTTACCAGGACAACGAATCAACCGGCACCGTGCTCAACGAGAGCGGCAAGCAATTGGAACGGGACGTCGCCGCCGCCATCCGTGCCGGCAAGCGCGTCATTCCGCTGCTCGACAGCGAGCTGACGGCAATCGTCACCGACTTGCAGGCCGGCAATGCGCGATCGGCCACCGAACTGCGCTTCGTCATGCTGACCGGCCTTTTCATCGCAATCACACTGGCGGCGCTGGTGACGACTTTGCTGCTGGCGCGCCAGCGCCAGGACTCATCATTGCGCCAAGCACGTCAGCAGACCGCCGATATCCTGCGCACCGTGAAAGACGGGTTGTTTTTGCTTGACGAGAATCTCGTGATCGGCGCGTCGTACTCGAGCGCGCTCGAATCATTATTTCAGCGCAGCGATTTCGCCGGGCTGCCGTTCGAGAAATTGCTGAGAAATATCGTCTCTGAAAAGACCCTGTCGACCGCAGTGAAGTTCGTCGGCGTGCTGTGGTCGGAGCGCACCAAAGAGAACCTGGTCAAAACCATCAACCCGCTCGGCGAGGTTGAGGTCAACCTTGACACCGGGCAGGGTAAGGTTTCCACACGCTACCTGCAATTTGAATTCCATCGCGTGCGCGTTGACGGGAAAATCACCCACGTATTGGTGTCGGTATCGGACGTCAGCGCCCGGGTGGATCTTTCCCGTGAACTGCAGTCCTCTCAAACCCAGGCGCAGGCGCAGGTCGATACCTTGTTGGGTATTTTGCATGTCGATCCGACGCAGCTTGCCTCATTCTTGAACGACTCCAATGCCGCCATGAAAATGATCAATGCGGTGCTGCGAGAGCCGGCGCGCGAGGAGAGCGCGTTCCGCAAGAAGCTCGATACCCTTTTTCGGCAAGTGCACTCGGTCAAAGGCGAGGCCGCAGCGCTGGGACTGTCCTCCATCGAAAGCCGCGCGCATTCCTTCGAGGATGACCTGAAGATCCTGCGCGAGAAATCGGACCTGTCAGGCAACGACTTTCTTCCGCTGGTCATCAAGCTGGATGACCTGTTGACTCATTTGCAATCCGTCGGCGACCTGGTGTCGCGCCTTGCACGCCTGCACGTGGCGGCGACCACGGGCCACGATGTGGCATCTCACACGGATACGGCGGTGATCGAGCATGGCGGTTTGGAAATCGTCGCCAGGCATGAGGGCAGCGTGACCACGATGTTGCAGCAGCTGACCGCGCGGGTGGCCAACGAAAACAATAAAGAAGTGGCGCTGCAATGCATGGGATTCGATACGGTGCCCGATGAGTATCGGCGCATCGTCAAGGACATCGCTGTGCAGGCGGTACGAAACTCGATCGTGCATGGCATCGAGTCGTCGGCCGAGCGGCTTGGGGCCGGAAAGCCCACGCAGGGCCAGCTCAAGCTGATATTCCAGGAGCTCGGCGACGCAGGCTACAAGCTCATCGCGGAAGATGACGGGCAAGGCCTGTCGACCGAGAAGATCAAGCACGCTGCAATGAAAATGGGCTTCATTACGCCGGAAAAGGCAGCCGTCTTGGACGCCAAGCAGGTGTTTTCGCTGCTTTTCCAATCGGGATTTTCCACGGTCGAGAATGCCACCAAGGATGCAGGGCGCGGCGTAGGCATGAACCTGATGGCCGGACTCATACAGCAGATCGGCGGGAAGGTTTCCGTGGCCACAGTGCCCGGGAAATTCACGCGACTTACAATGAGCATGCCGCCGGCCAAGCGTGCGGGGAAAACGGAAGCGGCCTGATGGATACTGCGGTTCGCTCCAAACCTTCTCTGAAGCTCATGATCGTCGATGATTCCAACATCATCCGGCGGCGCATCGAACGTTCCCAGCAAATCGCCCGCCTCGAGGTGGTCGGTGCCGCCAGCAATGGCCGCGCCGCGGTCGAAATGTTCCTTCGCACCCAGCCTGATGTCGTCACCATGGATTTGACCATGCCGGAGATGGACGGCATAGAATGCGTCGAGGAATTGATTGCGATCAATTCCAACGTATTGATTTTGGTGGTTTCGGCGCTTGCCGACAAAGCGACAGCGGTGGAAGCGATCGAAAAAGGAGCGAACGGATTTCTGTGCAAGCCGTTTACCGATCGCCAGCTCAATGATGCGTTGGAAGAGCTGCTGTCGGAGGCTTGAGATGTTCAAAGAAGCAGAAATCCGCACATTTATCGAGGGTACGACGAATTATTTCGAGACCTCCGCGCAACAGTCGGCGACTGTCGGATCGCCCTATCTGGTCACTGACGGCAAGCCGGGCGCTTATGAATATACCGGGGTCATCGGCATCACCGGTGCGCGTAAGGGCGTCGTCTATTTCACGGCGCCGCGCGGCATGCTCACGGTGTTGCTGATGCGCATGCAGGAAACGGACACCAGCGACGAAAACATCAAGGATCTCGTCGGCGAAGTGGCCAACACCATTTCCGGAAACGCGCGCCGCGACTTCGGCAAGAATTTCGTCATATCCGTGCCGATCGTCATCGCGCACGACCTGGATAAGGTGACGACGCCGCACCCGCGTTCCTTCGTGATCCCCATCAACTGGCGCACGCATTCCGCCAAACTGGTGGTCTGCCTCGAGTAGTCTTTGTCCGGCCGGCTGCGTGCCTACTTCCCGTCGACCGAGAACGCCAACAGAACGTTGACGCCGTTGCTGCCGGTTCGCGCCGCACCGTTGAATCCGGACATCGTGTACAGCATGCCGCCGGCGATGGTCGGACCCATGCCGTCTATGCCGCCGCCGGGCTGAGCCTGATTGCCGTTGGCGGTGCCATAGGTTTGCGCGGTGGTGCTGAATTCCCATACGATCTTCCCGTTGGACGCATCGTAGGCTCGCAGCCATCCATCCAAGGTCCCCGAGAACACAAAGCCCGGCATGACGGCGGGCGCGGCGGATTGCGCACGCACGCACGCGCCCTTGGTGTAGTCCTTCGATCGATCCCCCGCATAATGGCAAGGGGCGATTGGCGCCGGAGTGCTCCAGATGATCTTGCCGCTGAAGGGGTCAAGTGCATTTAATCCCGGCTTGCCCGGCGTCTTGTACTCGGTAGAGGGCGGTGCGCCCGCCGCCACGGCGATTTCGTTGAAGATTTGGCCGATGTCGGAATTCGGAACGAAGACATAGCGCCTGTCCGCGCCAATGCCCCATTCCACCCCGCCCAGCGGCGAGCCCGCGCCGACCGCAGTTTTCCAAAGCGTGCGCCCGCTGTCAGGATCGACGCCGTAGACGATGCCGGACTTTTGACCGGCCACCAGGATCTGCTTGGCGCCGTGCTTGAATAAAATGGGCGTGGCGCCAAAGTCGAAATCAGGACCCGTCGGCGTTGGACAGTTGGCCACCTTCACAGGACCGCTGCAGCCCACGATGAAATTGTCATGCGTGGTCACCTGGTTTCTCCAGCGCACCTTGCCGGTCTTCATTTCCAAAGCAACGATGGCATCGTCGCCCTCGGTGGCTGCGTCCGTGTAGCTGTCACCCGTGACCACATAAACCAGGCCGCGCTTCGCATCGACCGTCGGCGATGCCCAGACGGGCGCGCCTGCCGGACCTTGCATCAGTACACCGTTGGCATTTTTGCGGGTGGGCGCCAATGGCTCCGTGATCATGGAAGTCTGCCACTGCTTCTGGCCGGTCTTCAGATCCAGTGCGACCAGGCTCCCGCGAAACGTGCAACAGGAATAGTTCGGCTGCATGGCCGCCACTTCCTCGCCGGAGGAGAGCGGCACGAATATCTGGTCTCCCGACACCACCGGCGTGCCGGTGATGTTCGAGGCCATGTGATTTTCCAGCGATTCGCTGTGCCATATTTCCTGGCCGGTTTGCGCGTCGAACGCGCGCACCACCCGCTTGCCGACGCCGACAAAGGTCGCCCAGCCGCTGGGCGAAATCGACGAACGGATGACCATGGGTGTCGTGCGTGATGAGGCATCCTCGATGGCCCAGTGCACACAACCGGACTTCGCATCCAAGGCATAGAACTTGCCGCCGCGGTTGGTGATGAATAACCAATCGCCGACCACGATGGGTTGACCGCCGCCCGGCATGGAAAAAGCCCACTTCACTTTTAAGCGAGGCACGTCGGCAGCTTTGATTCCGGGGTTCGGTTGAAAACGGCTGGAATTTTCATCGGGTCCCAAGGTGGGCCAATCCGAGGCGCCGGCTTGGATGGGCGCGTTGGTCGCGCATGGTTTATCGGCGCCCGCCGCGCCCAGCTGTTGGCCGGGCGCGAGGAACAGTGCGACCGCGTCGATTTCCGGCCGTGACAATCCTTTCGCCATGGGAGCCATCACGCCTGTCGTCAGCGCGCTGACGATGTCCGCGGGGGCACGAAAGGCCAATTCCGCCCGGGTAGGCGCCCGTTCCATCGCCGGCTCGTGGCAACTCTTGCAGCGCGAGTTGAATACCGCCTCGCCGCTCTCCGCTTTGGTGGCGGCCTCCTGCGCCATGGGGGCTCCCACGCCCAGCACGAGTGTCACGACGGCACTTGCGCCGATGCAGATCCGACTATTGCTCATGGAAACCAACTCCCCGAAAGTTCCGAATTCTATTTATGAAAATCCAATCCACCGCCCGGCCATGGCAACGAGAAGCCATGCCCCCAACGTCAATGCCGTCACGCTGCGGATGCCAATGCCTGTGGCACCGCGTTTGACCAGAGGATTGAAGGCAAAATAAGTGATCAGCAGCGCGACGATGAGCGAAATCATTTTCACCCAAAAGGCTTGCCGCCCGTAGAGCTTCACCGGTTCGGAAATCCCCAGCAATATGCCCGTGATCAGCAGCACGATGACCGCGCCATTCATATAGCGATGCGCGCTCTTGTAAATTTCAGCCGGCGGCGCCTTCAAGCCTACCCCCAGTACCGCCAGGGAAATGATCAGCACCGAGCCCCCGAGCAGCGCCAGCGCCAACAAGTGCGTCGACTCTATCGCCGGGAACAACCAGGTGGATTCTCGAATAGTCTGGCCGAGCGCCGAGGCCTCGATGTTTTGCGCGGTGTGATACAGCGTCATGTCTTAACCCGGATCCAACGGACAGCCGGTGAGTTCCGCCATGGCCGCAGAGGTGATGCTGTCGCAGTCGAACCAGTTGTAGGCAATGAGCCGGCCGAAAACGATGACGCAGCCCCAGGCGCCCAAGGAAATGACGGCACAGATCCTGGACTTTCGCGGTACGGGGCCTAAATCCCACGTCGCTTTGTCGCGTTCCACCCTGAAGGTAAAAATGGCGATATTGACGGCGGCGATGAGAATCATGAGGCACTTCAGTCTGAACCAAAGGCTGTGATAGGTGCGGATCGGGATGGCGAGAAACAACATCGCGCCGGTGATCACCAGCAGTACGAAGCCCGCCACCGTCCAGGGCAGCATCTTCGAGAGCATCTGCGACACCGGAACCTTATTATAGGAAATACCTAACAGCCGAAGATCCACCATGGCGATGGTGCCGACGAACAACATGATGGACATAACGTGGGCGGATTCGGTAATCGCGTACATGTACAGCGATTCGTGCAGTCCGATGCTCCAGGGCGTATCCGCCAATTTGGTGACCAGTCCTTCGAGCATCGATTCCCCGCATGTTATATATCACCCGCGGCTACCCTTTGATTACTCGAACAATCTTCAGGACGCAACGGAAATTGTATTGCCAAAACAGCGATCTAAAGCGATTATACGCATCGATTATACGGGCCCGTTTCGCGCCGTCCAGCAATGGAACGTTCAGGGTCTACTTCAATATGTTGCCGGCTGGAGGAAATCTCAAATGAATTTTCGCACTGATAAGGCGGCGAGTCTTGCCGCTGTGTTGCTCGCAATGGCCGCGATCGGCGCACCTGCATTGGCGCATCACGCGTTTCAGGCTGAGTTCGACGGCAACGTGCCGATCATGCTCCAGGGCAA
>Ga0137412_10000141_pt1 | contig 43948 bp, 39 predicted proteins | sample CZODoug2_1_16fun_FD_122160 | JGI IMG/M metagenome (GOLD analysis project Ga0137412, IMG submission 122160) | Vadose zone soil fungal communities from Angelo Coast Range Reserve, California, USA - CZODoug2_1_16fungal (Hybrid Assembly) | ecosystem: Environmental > Terrestrial > Soil > Vadose zone...
GTGGAGCCAGGCGGGATCGAACCGCCGACCTCTTGCATGCCATGCAAGCGCTCTCCCAGCTGAGCTATGGCCCCACGTGGAGGCGCGGGAAGTTACCTTAAGGGGGGCAGTCCGTCAAGAAAACGCCCCTGAATACGGATTGCGCGGCCAGGCCGGCCGACCCGAGGCCTACCCGGCCGACCCAGGCGGCCCGGCCCGACACCGCCGGCCCGGCCGACCAGCGCAGGGTGTGCGGCGGGCGGTTCGCGGGCAGGTGTTGCGCTTTTACGTTATTTTGTACTTCGCAGGGCCCCTCTCCGCTAACGATCACTCTCTATGACCGATACAAAGCCAGCAAAATCGCACCAGTTGATCGGTGTCCAATACCTGCGTGCGATCGCCGCGCTCATGGTGGCGTACTTCCATGCATTGCTTCAGATCCCGCAATACACGCCTCTGTTGACCCAGTATTTTTTGGGCAGCGCTCATCTGTCGAACGGGGTGGACCTCTTCTTCGTCATCAGCGGCTTCATCATGGTACTCACCGGTAGCCGCGCCGCGCCCGGCGACTTCGCGATGCGCCGAATCATCAGAATAGTGCCTCTCTATTGGACGTTGACCACCGCCCTGCTCGTGTTGTCGCTGAGCAAACCCGATCTGCTTCGCACGACGGTTCCCAGCGTCGAATACTTCGCGAAGAGCCTCTTGTTCGTTCCGTATCCAAATCCCGGTCAGAACGGGCAGCTCTTTCCGCTTCTCGTGCCCGGTTGGTCCTTGAATCTGGAGATGTTTTTCTACGCCGTCTTTACCCTGGTGCTGTTCCTTCCGCCGAGCCGCCGCGTCATCGTTGCCGGGTTGATCTTCCTCGGCGTCGTGTGGGCCGCACCTCTATTCGACCATACCGCGTACGGCCGTGAAATCTTGTTCTTCGGCGATTTCAAGCTATTCGAATTTTTGTTCGGCATGATGATTGCGCAGTGGTACGTCAACGGGCTGCCGCGTCTGCCGGCCCCCGTGTGGTGGGCCATCACCGCGCTGGGATTCATTGTATTATTTTGGGGACTCCCATTTCTTCGATTGTCGCCCGAAAGCTGGCCTCAGGTGATGCTCGAAAACGCACTCCCCGCGGTGCTCATCGTATTTGCCATATTGTCGCTAGAGAACAATTTGAGCCGTCATCCATCGCGTTTTCTTGCCTATCTTGGCGATGCCTCGTACTCGATGTATCTCAGTCATTTGTTCTTTCTCGGAGCCGCGAGGTTTCTTTGGACCCGAGCGGGACTGGATCACGATTCTTTGCCGTACGCGATCGCTTTCGCGATCGTCGCTCTCGCAATTACGATAGTCGGCACGATCGTAGTTTACCGTTGCTTGGAACTCCCCTTGCTGCATGTGTTTCAACGCGTCGCATATCGGCGACGGCGCAAGCCGGTGCCGCGAACGAGAGGCGTTTCCCTGTAGCGCTCATATTGCGTGACGTCGATCACGCGCGTTGACCATAGTTGGTCGCAACTCAGCGACACCTTTTTTGCGTGATGTCGATCACACGCATTGACCATATTTGGTCGCGTCTCAGCGACACTTTGCGCCGACGAATCTTTTCCCATAAAACACGTCCCTCGAAATGACATTTCAATCAAGGGACATTCATGTGCCGACCGAACAACTTGTTCGCCCCGCTGGTTCTACTCGCCTGCATTTCTCTGGCGGCATGTGGCGGAAGTTCGGTTTCATTGACCAGCAGCGCTCCGACGCAAACCAGCAGCGGTTCGGGTTCGGTCACCAGCACCAATACCGGATACACCATCTCCGGGGTAGTGTCCGGGACTACCGGCGTGTCCGTTGCGCTCACGGGCTCTTCGACCAACTCGAGCACGACGGATTCAAGCGGCGACTTCAGCTTCGCGACGGTGGGCGCGGGAAATTACACGGTATCGCCGAGTAAGACGGGATACGTCTTCACGCCGGCAAGCAGCGCGGCAATAGTAACTTCCGCGTCGTTGACCGACGTCAATTTTGCCGCGACTGCGAGCACTGCCGCCACATACACCATTTCCGGGACGGTGAACGGCAGCGTTGCGGCCGGCGTGGTGATTACGTTAAACGGCGCCAACACGGGATCAACCGTGACCGACTTGAGCGGCAACTACACGTTCGCTGGTTTGATCAGCGGGACCTATACAGTAAGCGCATCCCTCGACGGCTATTCCTTCACGAGCCCTCTCATCGTCAGCTTAGGCAACGTTGATTCCGCGTCCAACAATTTCACATCGGCGGCAGCGGCCGCAGGCAGCCTCGCGTTCACCGCGGTGAGCACGCTGCCCGACGCGACGGTCGGCTCGGCCTATTCCAGCAGCGTGGTCAACGGCATCACGGGCGGAACCGCACCGTATCACTATCGGTCGGATACCTTGGCCGCCGGCACACCGCCGCTTGGCATGATCGTCAATCCGAACGGAAATCTTACGGGCACTCCGAGTGTTCCGGGCCAATACGACTTCAGCGTGTGCGCCATGGACTCGGCGGGCGAGACCTCGCCGTGCGAAGCGACGTCGATCACCGTGGTAGCGGCACAGACAACTCAACCCATTCCGACGCCGATCCCACCCGCGCCTGCACCGACGGTCTCCCTCGCAGCAAGCCCGGCGACGATCACCTCGGGCAGTTCTTCAGTGCTGACGTGGTCCAGTAAGAATGCCAATTCGTGCACGGCCAGCGGGGGCTGGACGGGGACTAAAGCGGTGAGTGGGACATTTACCGTTGCACCAACCACCACCACCACCTTTACTCTTACCTGTGCCGGTTCGAGCGGCAGCGGTCACGCGTCGGCGATCATTACGGTCAACGCGGCCGCGCCCGCGCCGGTAGCACCGACGGTTACTTTGACCGCGAGCGCAACAACCATCATCGCAGGCAGCAGTTCGACGCTGAAGTGGTCGAGCAAGAGTGCAGCGTCCTGCGTCGCCAGCGGAGGCTGGACAGGCACCCAAGCCACGAGCGGTACGCATAGCGTCTCGCCGGGCAGCACAACGACTTACACGCTGGCATGCACGAGTTCGGGCGGTACTGCGCAAACGGCGGCGAAGGTTACTGTCAACGCGGCCGTCGTGCCGGCGCCGACAGTGAAGTTGACTGCCAGTCCGACGACGATTACGTCGGGCGGCTCCACGACCTTGACGTGGTCGACCACGAATGCATCCTCGTGCACCGCGAGCGGCGGTTGGACGGGCAACCAGGCAACCAGCGGCTCGAGGAGTGCGTCACCGGCAGCCACCGCCACCTATACGCTTGCCTGCGCCGGATCGGGCGGTAACGCTCAGGCGTCGGCCAATGTGACGGTCAATGCGAGCGCGCCCACGCCTCCGGCGTCGGGTACCTCTTGGGTCTACTACAACGGCCTCTTTGACTGGCCCGGCGACTACTCTTTCGTTGCGGTCCCGACCTATAACGACACGAGCGGCGCGCCGTTGAGCGGCGCCCATGACATCAAAATCACGATTACATCGGCGTGGGGCGGCTGGCTTCCGTATGCCCAAAACTGGAATTTCAACTCGGCGCCTTATACGAAGTTGACATTCGCGCTCAAGCCGACGGTCGCGAACCAGCAATGGAGCGTATATTTCGTCAAGGTCGGCGACATACCCGTCGGTATCTATCTCGATGTGACGAAATACGGCCCGGCGCCGGTCGTCGGTCAATGGAATACCTACACGGTGCCGCTCTCGGACCTAGGAGTCCTGGGTACCGCCATCTACAAATTCTGTATTCAAGATAGAACCGGATTGTCGAGCAACGTGTGGTACGTGGATAATGTCGGTTTCGTACCCTGATCTAGGGTGAACGCACGGACGAACGTTCACCCACCCCAAACTTCCCTCGCCTTGGCCAGGCGCGACAAGGTCTCATCCCTACCCAAGATTGCCAAGGTCGCGTCGATGGGGGGCGACACCGTCCCTCCGCAAACCGCAAGACGGAGCGGTTGAGCGAGCTTGCCGAGGGAAATATTTTCGCGCGCCGCGAGGCCGCTTATCACCGCATGAATAGCCGGTGCGGACCATTCAAATAGACTACTCAGCTCCTCCGCTAGCAGCGGGAGTAGCGCCGTAACCTCCGGGGTAATATGTTTGCGAATGGCCTTTTCGTCATAGGATTCCGGCGCGCGGAAAAAAAACTTGCTGTTGGCGGACATCTCCTTGACCGTCTTGGCGCGTTCACGCTGCGCGACCACGATTTGTTCGAGCTGCGCATCGTCGTGTGCTTCAATTCCTTCGCGCTGCAAATGCCAGCGCAGCGGCGCAACGAGGCGCGCCGCGGGAGCGTGCATCATATGTTGCTGATTGAGCCACGCGAGCTTCTCCCCGTTGAAGGCGGAAGCGGATTTGTTGACGTCGGCAATATCAAAGAGTCGAATCATTTCCTCGATGGAAAAAATCTCTTGATCGCCATGCGACCAGCCCAATCGAACCAAATAATTGAGCAGAGCCTCCGGCAAAAATCCCTCGTCCCGGTATTGCAGCACGCTGACGGCGCCATGGCGCTTCGACAGCTTCGCGCCGTCTGAACCCAAAATCATGGGAAGATGCGCGTATACGGGCACCCTCGCACCCAACGCGAGCAGCATATTCATCTGGCGCGGCGTGTTGTTCAAATGATCATCGCCGCGAATGACGTGGCTGATTTGCATGTCCATATCATCGACCACGACGCAAAAATTATAAGTTGGGGAGCCGTCGGAACGCGCAATGATGAGATCGTCCAGCTCTGAATTCTGAAAGGCCACATTTCCGTGGACGACATCATTCACGATAACTTCGCCGGCGGTCGGATTCTTGAATCGAACGACGGGGGGTATTCCGGGGCGCGAATCGGTTCGATCGCGCCACCGCCCGTCGTATCGCGGTTTTTCACCGCGCGCGGTTTGCTCCGCGCGCAGCTGTTCCAGTTCTTCCTTGGTGCAATAGCATCGATACGCAGCCCCCTGCGCCAATAATTGATCGATGACCTCTTGGTAACGATCGAAGCGCTTAGTCTGAAAGAACGGTCCTTCGTCGTGCTCGAGACCGGCCCACTCGAGACCGTCGAGGATCTGCTGAATGGCTTCGTCTGTCGAACGCTCGAGATCGGTATCTTCGATTCGCAGAATGAATTTGCCCGAATGCCGCCGCGCGAATAGCCAACAGAACAGCGCGGTACGCAGCCCGCCAATGTGCAGGAAGCCGGTCGGACTGGGCGCAAAACGAGTACGCACGCTCATGAATATTCCACCCGATAGAGTCGGTCGCGAAGTCTAGCAGATGGTGCCCGGGGATCGCGGATGACCCCAGTCGCTGCTGTCGCGCAGATTTATTTGCTACACTTTACCCGCGGCCAAGTTCGAATATTGGGGCGGTTAGCTCAGCGGTAGAGCACTGCTTTCACACGGCAGGGGTCACAGGTTCAATCCCTGTACCGCCCACCATAACTTCCCAGAATTCAATCACTTACGTGCGATTGAATCCGCCAAAAAACCCCCGGGGCCAACCGGGGCGAGACTGCGATCGCCCCCGTTTCCTGGAGCGTTCGAGTCGACACGCGAAGCACTTCGGCGAATCGTTGCTGCGACAAACCGGATCGATTGCGCGCTTCGGTAATGGCTGAGACCTGAATGCGGTTGTACTTGCCCGCCTGCCCCCCTGCATTTCTCGCACGGAGGCTAGAATTTCCGCCCCAATGTCGCGGGTCGTGCCTCATGTCGAAGTGCCTTATCAGTCATTTTTGCCATGAATCGTCTCCCGAATCTTCTTCAGCGTCTTCGCTCAGGGCGGGCCGCACATCGCGCTTGCCGTTGTCCGTTCGGGTGCAAATATGTAAAGTGAGAAGAACATCACCGTAATCCCACGGCTTCGCGTTCACGTTAACGCTCGCACCATTTGCAAAGGACGCTTCGGTGATCGCAGGTCGTACAACGGCGCGTTGCCAACTGGGCGGCAGGGTTAGGGCTGCCCGCGAGTTTGCCATTGGGTCGATATTCCTTGGGGTCAGCGCACTCGCATCCCCACTCGGCGCCATGGCGGGTCCGTCAGACGATGCGGCGTCGGTTAGGTCGCTCAAGACGCTGAGCATCGAACAGCTGATGAACGTCGAGATCACCTCCGTCTCGAAGACGGGGGAACCCTTGAGCGATGCGGCTGCTGCAATTTACGTCATCACCCGCGACGATATCCTCAATTCCGGTGCGAGAAGCCTGCCCGACATGCTGCGCCTGGCGCCCAACCTTCAAGTGGCGCAAATCACCGCGAGCACCTTTGCCATCACCGCGCGTGGCTTCAATGGACCCGCCGCGTCCAAACTGTTGGTTCTCGTCGATGGCCGCAGCGTCTATACACCCTATCATTCCGGCGTGTCCTGGGATGTCCAGGACGTCCTACCGGAAGACATCGAGCGCATCGAAGTGATCAGCGGGCCGGGCGCAACGCTCTGGGGTGCCAATGCCGTCAACGGCGTCATCAACATCACCACGCGCAAATCCGCCGACACGCGCGGCGGATCGTTGCAAGTTGGCGGCGGCAACCTTGAGCAGAGAGCCAGCCTTCAATACGGTGGCAAGTTGGGCGAAGGTATCAGCTACCGAGGCCATATCGATTCATTCCACGACGGCCATGACGTGACGGCGAGTGGAACGAACGCCCATGACGATTGGCACAAATCTCAAGGCGGATTCCGCTTGGATTGGACGCCGTCCGGGGATCTGGTGACCTTGCAGGGCGACTTTTACGACGGCTCGGAAGATAAGTTCACCGGCCCGGATCAGGCAATTTCCGGTCGCAATGTACTCGCGCGCTGGAACCATGCACTGGCAGGCGGGTCAGCGCTGCAAATTCAGGCTTATTACGATTACACGGAGTTTTCCATTCCTGGGGTCGCGAGCGATGATCTCAACTCCTACGATTTCGAGGTCCAGCACAGTTTTGCATGGGGGACGCGCCAGAACCTCGTGTGGGGCGGCGGCATCCGCACCGAGAAGGACAATTTTCCCTCCGTGCTTTCGAGCACCCAACTGTTGCTGTTTTCTCCCCAACGCCGCACGCTGAACCTCGCCGATATCTTCGTCCAGGACAGCATTTCGCTCACCCCGACGCTCAAACTGATTCTGGGTACGAAGTTCGAGCATGATCCTTATGTCGGCGGTGAAGTTCTCCCGAACGCTCGTCTCTCATGGAAGGTTTCCGATGACCATTTGCTGTGGACGGCGGTCTCCCGGGCCGTGCGCGCACCGTCCCGCGTTGACCGCGATCTGTTCGAAATCTTCGGCCCGGTCGTGTACCTCAGGGGCGGCGACTTTCAAGCGGAAAAGCTGACCGCGTATGAGCTTGGCTACCGCGCGCAGCCGTCCGCGAACAGCTCGATGTCGATCTCGACCTTTTATAACGTCTACACCGAGCTTCGAAGCGCCGAGTACTCGGCCGGCGGCACGCTGCCCGGCATGTTCGCCAATCTCATGGCCGGGAACACGTATGGCGTCGAAATTTGGGGTAACTACCAGGTGAGCGAGTGGTGGCGTCTCGCTGCCGGCGCCAATTGGCTGCACGAGAATCTGCACTTCGAACCCGGCAGCAGCGGCGTCGGCGGCATCGCGCTGGCCGGGAACGATCCCACCTACCAGGTCTCAATCCGTTCGACGATGAATCTCGCCCGCGATTGGCTGCTGAACCTCGATCTACGAAACATCGGCGCTCTGCCCAACCCGGCCTCGCCCTCTTATACAGAGCTCAACGCCCGAATCGGCTGGACGGTCTCGCCGTCCGTCGAAATCTCGCTCACCGGATCCAATCTCATCCATCCGCACCATTTGGAGTTCGGCACGACGTCCGCCCCCCTGCAGTTGGGCGCCACCGGTGTTGAAACGGCACGCAGCGTGTTTATCAATGGCCGATGGAAATTCTAAAGCGACGTCGTCGATGGCTCGCTGGATGACCTGCAGGTATCCGCACGCAGCCGCCGGCGCCCTCCATCATGGGCGGCTTTATCGCCGAGAAGACACTGCGTGAACGAGCGACACGATGAGCCAGCACAATCCGCCGATGATCAGCAATGCCGCCATAAATGAAGCGAAGCGGCTGCCGGGCCGGCCATCGAGAATGTTAGCCCAGATCACGCCGAGCGCGAGCATCGATAAGGACAACAATGCGCGCCGCCTGATCTGCTCGCGGGTGGGCGGCGGTGCATCCGAGCGTTTGGCATCGAGATCGATGGGGGACGATGTAGTGATGGGGGCGCCGCAGCCGATGCACACCGCTGCTTTGTCACTCACTGCTCGCCCGCATTCGCTACACGCAATCAGCGCCATGGTCATCCTCCCAAGCCCTGCAGTCAGCACACCAAGAAGTGGAGCGGACCAAGCTTCGATTCTGCACCCAAATTGCCGCTATCTCAAAAATGGCCGGCGAGCTCGCGCCCGCCCCCTGATAGTATCGCCCGCACATGAGGCCTCCTAGCCGCAAAATGCGGGAATTTCCCCGATTCTCTACATTCACGACCGCCAATGTGGTGGAGCGTGCAGCAGGCTGGCGCTCGGCGACAGCGTTTGTCGTCCTCATCGGTGCGTTCGCCTGGCCCGCTTTGCTGGGGTATGTCGGGTGAGTACCTCACTCACGGTCGTCATTCCGACCTATCGCGAAGCGGCGAATATTCCGCATCTGATCGCACGCCTGCAAGCAATGCGCGAGCACTCGGGGCTCGATCTTGAAGTATTTCTCGTGGACGACGACAGCCGGGACGGCAGCGAGGAACTGGTGGGCTCGTTAGGGCTCGATTGGGTAAAAATTGTCACCCGTAAAGCGGATCGTGGCCTCAGTAGATCGGTACTCGAGGGATTGACGCTTGCGAAGCGAGATATCCTGGCCGTCATGGACGCTGATCTGAGTCATCCACCGGAGAAAATTCCCGAGATGGTTGCCGCGCTCCAAGCTGGCGCCAATGTCGCCGTCGGGTCACGGTTCGCCGAAGGCGGATCCACCGCCGATGACTGGGGTGTATTTCGCTGGCTCAACAGTCGCGTGGCCACCCTTCTGGCGTTCCCGCTGACCACGCTCAGCGACCCGATGAGCGGCTTCTTTGCCATGCGGCGCACCACGTTCCTGGCCGGAAGGGACTTCGATCCCATCGGCTACAAAATCCTGTTGGAACTCATCATCAAGTGCCGGTGCCGCAACGTCGTGGAGGTGCCCATCCATTTCGACAATCGACTCTACGGACAGAGCAAGCTCTCTTTAAGGGAGCAGCTTCGATTCATAAGGCATTTGCGCCGCCTGTATATGTACAAATACGGGACTTGGTCGCATCTTGCGCAGTTCCTGTTCGTCGGACTGTCCGGATTGTGCATCAACTTGCTGGCCCTCACGCTGCTGTTGGGTCGGACTCTCCCCGACAGGACCGCAGTCATGATCGCCATCGGCGTCTCGATGGTGTGGAATTTCCTTCTGAATCGACGCTTCAGCTTCTCGTACGCGCGCGGCGGATCGATCGTGAAGCAGTTCGCCGGTTTCGTCGCCGCGTGCTCCGTGGGCGCGGTAGTCAATTACCTGACCACCATCAACGTCTGGCAGCTGACGCGTTACAAACAGTTTGCCGCAGTCATCGGTGTCCTTGCCGGCACGCTCTTCAACTTCGCCGCCAGCCAATTCTTGGTGTTTCGCGCCAAACACGTCAGGCGTTAACCGGTTTGCGGGAATGACCCGCTCCGCGGGGTCCGATTACCCGCCGTTTCCGTGATCAACCCCCAAAATTGACGATTCTGGCTCGCGACGCCTAAGAGAGTGGTACCGTGGCGGGCTCAACATGGAGATGCGCGTGAATCAATTCAAACCAAGCCAGGCGTCCGGACGACCCATCTCGCCGCCTGGCGACGATCCTATGATGGATTTCCGGGCCCGTTTAGTTCACCAGCAAGCGGAAGCCGCAGAGCGCCGTCGCCTCGATTTGGCGGAACAGTCCTCCCGCTTGAAGACCGCGGAAGAGCGGATTCGGATTTGGGAACGCATCCACGAGGTCACCTTGCCGCGCGACACCGCGCACAATCTCGTGGAGATCATTGCCCTGAACACCGGACTCACGGAAGCCGACGTGCGCGAGGAGCAAGCGCGCCGCGCCACCCTGAGGGCGGCGGCCGCGGTCTAGATTTCCCGGGTTACCGGCACGGCCGGTCAGCCCAGGTAGTGCGCGGGCGTCTTCGAACGAATCTCGCCGGCCGTGGTGCCGGGGGCGATTTCGGTGAGCTTGAACGGATCTTTGCGCGACGCGCGCGAAAACACCGCGAGGTCCGTAATCACCATATCGACGACATTGGTGCCGGTCAGCGGCAACTCGCAATGCGGCTTGAATTTCGGCTCGCCATTCTTGGACGTGTGTTCCATGACGACCACGACCCGCTTCACACCGGCGACCAGGTCCATGGCACCGCCCATGCCCTTCACCATCTTCCCCGGCACCATCCAGTTGGCGAGGTCGCCATTCTCGGAAACCTCCATGGCGCCGAGTACCGCCATGTCGATGTGACCGCCGCGGATCATCGCAAAGCTGTCGGCCGATGAAAAATATGCACTCGACGCAAGTTCGCTCACGGTTTCTTTACCGGCATTGATCAAGTCCGGATCTTCTTCGCCCTCATAGGGAAAAGGACCGATGCCCAGCATGCCGTTTTCGGATTGCAGCACGACCTTCATGCCCGGCGCGATGTAATTGGCGACCAGCGTCGGGATCCCGATCCCGAGGTTCACGTAGAAACCATCCTTAAGTTCACGGGCGGCACGCGCCGCCATATCTTCACGAGACCACGGCATCGGAGCCCTCCATGCGCTTGCGGACCGTGCGCTTTTCGATTTTCTTGTGGTACGGACTGCCATTGATGATGCGATGGACGTATATGCCGGGCGTATGAATTGCGTCGGGATGCAGCGCGCCGGGCTCGACCAACTCTTCGACCTCGGCCACGGTTATGGACCCCGCGGTAGCCATGTTCGGATTGAAATTGCGTGCCGTCTTGCGGTACACGAGATTCCCTTCGGTATCGCCCTTCCAGGCCTTGACCAGAGAGACATCGGCCACGATGCCGGTTTCCATGATGTACGTTTCACCGTTCACGACGCGCGTTTCCTTGCCTTCGGCCACCAAAGTGCCGGCGCCGGTCTTGGTGAAAAACGCGTAGATCCCCGCCCCGCCGGCGCGCACGCGTTCGGCCAAGGTGCCTTGCGGATTGAATTCGAGTTCCAACTCGCCCGCCAGATATTGCCGCTCGAATTCCTTGTTCTCGCCGACATACGAAGAAATCATTTTGCGGATTTGCCGAGACTTCAGCAGCAGCCCGAGGCCTGCGTCATCGGTGCCCGCATTGTTCGAGACCACCGTCAGATCCCGTACGCCCGAAGCGTGCAGCGCCGCGATGAGCTTATCGGGTACCCCGCATAGGCCGAACCCGCCGCAACACAGGGTGATGCCGTCCCTGAGGATGCCGCTGAGCGCGCGCTCGGCGTCGGGATATACCTTGGAACTCGACGTCATTGACCGCTCTCCTCCCCGTTGCCGCAATGCCAGCCAGTATACTAATCCGCGCCCTGTAAAGCTTTGTTGCGCGCCGTGGCCGCATCCAGGGTATTGGACAGCAGCATCGCGATGGTCATGGGACCGATACCGCCGGGAACCGGGGTGATCCACCCCGCTCGTTCGGCGGCCGCGTCATATTCCACGTCGCCGACCAGGCGGCCGGCGTCGGTGCGGTTGATACCGACGTCAAACACGGCAGCACCCGGACGAATCCATTCGCCGCGGACCATCCCGGGCTTGCCAATCGCAGCGACGACGATCTCGGCACGCTCCACTTCCGCCTTGAGGTCCCGCGTACGGGTGTGGCACACGGTGACCGTCGCCCCCGCCAACATCAGCTCGAGCGCCATCGGGCGGCCCACGATGTTGGACGCACCCACCACGGTGGCGCGCAGCCCGTGCAGCGCGATCCCGTAGTCCTGGGCCAATCGGATCACACCGTACGGCGTGCACGGACGCAGCCGCGGCCGCTTCTGCGCCAGCAGGCCGGTATTGTAGGGATGAAAACCGTCGACGTCCTTGGCCGGGTCGACCAAGTCCATGACCTCGTTGGTATCGAGCCCCTTGGGCAGCGGCAGCTGCACCAAGATCCCATCCACCAGCGGATCCCAGTTCAATGCCTTGACCTGAGCAACCAAATCCGCCCGCGAGATGCTGTCGGGCAAATCGAACGCGAAGGACTTGATGCCGGCTTCCTCGCAGGCCAGCCGCTTGTTGCGCACGTAGACCGCGGAGGCCGGGTCCACGCCCACTTTCACCACGGCGAGCCCCGGGGGACGTCCAAACGCTCGCGCGAATTCCGCGGCACGGACCTTGACCTCCGCGCGCACCCGGCCGGCAACGGCTTTGCCGTCCAGGACAACTGCTTTGGGCATGCTCAGTACCTGTACTGATCGGCTTTGTACGGGCCTTGCTTGGACACGCCAATGTACTTGGCCTGCACGTCGGTCAACTCCGTGAGCTGCGCGCCCAACTTCGAGAGCTGCAGACGCGCGACCTTTTCATCGAGATGCTTAGGCAGCACATAGACGCCGACCGGATACTTCGCCGTGTTGCCGAACAGTTCGATCTGCGCGAGAACTTGATTCGCAAACGATGAGCTCATGACGTAGGACGGATGCCCCGTCCCGCACCCTAAATTCACCAAGCGTCCCTCCGCCAGCAAGATAATTCGTTTGCCGTCCGGGAAGACGATGTGATCGACCTGCGGCTTGATATTGTCCCAGGCATACTGCCGCAGCGCCGCCACCTCGATTTCGTTGTCGAAATGGCCGATGTTGCAGACGATGGCCTGATTCTTCATGCGCTTCATGTGATCGTGCGTGATGACATGAAAGTTGCCGGTGGCCGAGACGAAAATGTCTCCCTTGTCCGCCGCATAGTCCATGGTCACGACTCGATACCCTTCCATGGCCGCCTGAAGCGCGCAAATCGGATCGACCTCTGTGACCCATACCTGCGCCGAGAGCGCCCGCAGTGCCTGCGCTGAGCCCTTGCCGACGTCGCCATAGCCCACGACCACCGCCACCTTGCCGGCAATCATGACGTCCGTGGCTCGCTTGATGGCATCGACCAACGATTCGCGGCAGCCGTACAGATTGTCGAATTTGGACTTGGTGACCGAATCATTGACATTGAACGCCGGGAAAGCCAATTGACCATCTTTGGCCATTTGATACAGGCGCTTGACACCGGTCGTGGTCTCCTCGGTGACGCCCTTGATTTTGGCGAGCCGGGTGGAATACCACTTCGGGTCGATTTTCAACTTGGCCTTGATCGCCGCAAACAACAGCTCTTCTTCCTCGTTGCCCGGTTTGGCAATCACGGACGGGTCTTTCTCCGCCTTGGCGCCCAAATGCAGCAGCAGCGTCGCATCGCCGCCGTCGTCCAGAATCATGTTCGAGTGACCGCCGTCCGGCCATTCAAAGATGCGATGCGTGTAATCCCAATAGTCGGCCAATGTCTCACCCTTGACCGCGAACACCGGGGTGCCGCCCACAGCGATGGCGGCGGCCGCATGGTCCTGAGTGGAGTAGATGTTGCAGGAGGCCCAGCGCACCTGAGCGCCCAACGCGTTCAGCGTCTCGATCAGCACGGCCGTTTGAATGGTCATGTGCAAGGAGCCGGTGATGCGCGCCCCGCGCAGCGGCTGCTCCGCCGCGAATTCGCGACGAATAGCCATGAGACCCGGCATTTCCGTCTCGGCGATCGTGATCTCTTTGCGGCCCCAGTCGGCCAGACCAAGGTCCTTGACCAGAAAATCGGCCTGCGGTTTGACTGCTGCATTCATGTTGATTTAACTCCTTAGGCGCTTCGCGCCTATTCCCGGGCGCTTCGCGCCGAATTTACGGGGTGGAGGCCACCCCGTCCTACATAATTAAAGATAACCAAACTTACCCTGTGGTCGAAGCTCGTGCGGGCGCTGCTCAGGCCGCGCGCGTGGCTTTCAGTTCGGCCGCAAGCACATCCGCTTTATCGATGCGCTCCCAACTGAACTCTTCTTCCTTGCGGCCGAAATGACCGTAAGCGGCGGTTTTTTGATAGATCGGGCGCGCCAGATCCAGCATCTCGCGAAGCCCGAACGGCGTAAGGTCGAAGTTTGCGCGCACGATCTGCGTGAGGCGCGTATCCGACAGCTTACCCGTACCGAAAGTCTCGACCATGATCGAGGTCGGATCGGCGACGCCGATGGCGTAGGACACCTGCACTTCGCAGCGCTCCGCCAAGCCGGCCGCCACGATGTTCTTGGCCACGTAGCGCGCGGCGTAGGCCGCCGAGCGATCCACCTTGGACGGATCCTTGCCCGAAAAGGCACCGCCGCCATGGCGTGCAAAGCCGCCATAGGTATCGACGATGATCTTGCGTCCGGTGAGGCCGCAATCGCCCACCGGGCCGCCGATCACGAACCGTCCGGTCGGATTGATGTGATATTTGGTGCGCTTGTCGATCCATTTGTTCGGCAGAATCGGCTTCAAGATCTCTTCCATGACCGCTTCGCGCAGGTGTTTGGTGCTGATGTCGTCCGAGTGCTGGGTGGAGAGGACCACCGCTTCGAGACCCACCGGCTTGTCATTCTCATAGCGCAGCGTCACCTGGCTCTTGGCGTCCGGACGCAGCCACGGCAGCTTGCCGTTTTTGCGCACCTGGGCCTGGCGCTTCACCAACCGATGCGCGAGGGTAATGGGTGCCGGCATCAACACGTCGGTCTCATTCGTGGCGTAGCCGAACATCAATCCCTGGTCGCCGGCGCCCTGCTTTCGTTCATCCTTCCGATCGACGCCCTGCGCGATGTCGGGCGATTGCTTGCCGATGATGTTGAGCACGCCGCAGCTCGCGCCGTCGAATCCCATATCGGAGTGGTCGTAGCCGATGTCGAGCACGGTTTTGCGCACCAGCGCTTCCACGTCCACCCAGGCGGTGGTGGTCACTTCGCCGGCGACGATGACGACACCGGTCTTGACCAGCGTTTCGCAGGCCACCCGGCCGCGCGGGTCCGCCGTCAGAATCGCGTCCAGTACCGCATCCGAGATCTGATCGGCGACCTTGTCCGGATGACCCTCCGAAACCGATTCCGATGTGAAAGAAAAGCTTCTGCTCATAGTTGAATCCTTAGCCTCTGAACTCTTAGCCGAAAGTATCCTGATAGCGCCGATCGAACTCGGCCTTGGTAAAGTCGTGATTCTGCGGCCCGCGCGATTCGATTTTGATTGAACCCATGAGGGCGGCTATCCGACCCGTGGTCTCCCAATCCAGACCCCGCAGCAGTCCATGAATTAAACCAGCGCGATAGGCGTCGCCGCAACCCGTCGGATCGACGACGGCTCGAGCTTTGACCGCAGGGACGGCCAACGTTCGCTCCTTGGTGTAAATCATCGATCCTTCCGCGCCCCGCGTGACGATCAGAGCGTCGACCCTGGCAACCACGTCGGCAGCCGTCATTCCAGTCTTCTGCTGCATGACCTCCCATTCGTAGTCATTGACAGCGACCCAGGTCGCCTGATCGATAAATACCGCGAGTTCCGCGGCGCCGAACATCGGCAGACCCTGACCGGGGTCGAAAATGAACGGAATCTGTGAGGCCTTGAATTGAGCCGCGTGCTCGATCATAGCCTGCCGGCCGTCCGGTGCAACGATGCCGAGGGCAATGCCGGCGCTGGGACCGGCCGCATCCGATATCTTATTGATATGAGCATATTGCATTGCACCCGGATGGAACGCCGTAATCTGATTGTCGTCCACATCCGTGGTGATGAAGGCCTGCGCGGTAAACGTGCCGTCGACCACTTTGATGTGATCGACGCTGATGCCCTTGGCCATCATCCGCTGGCGATACGGCTCAAAATCGTGCCCCGCAGTCGCCATGGCCAAGCCCTCATCGCCCAATAACTTGAGTCCGTAGGCAATATTGGCAGCGCAACCGCCGAATTCGCGGCGCATCTCGGGCACCAGGAAAGACACATTCAACATATGCAGCTTGTCGGGGAGAAGGTGGGCTTTGAACCGGTCCGGAAACACCAAAATCGTGTCGTAAGCCACCGAGCCGCAAATCAAGGCGGCCTTGCGGCCGCTCGTCTCATTCACCATCGAACACCCGCTTGAGTCAAACCGCTATTCTAGCGTCAAACGCCTGCCGCCCGCTTCATCCAATGTCGATGACGGGCGCGCCCGGCGGCGAGGCGGGCTCCCGGGGGGCGGGGGTTGCACGCGGGACATGAAATAATTGATCGCAAGGAGCGGTCTACGACGGGACTTCGCAACATTTCGCTAACAACCCAAGGCCAAGGAGAGAATCGATGAAGAAGACCAATGCGACCATCACGGCGATCAGCAGTCTGTTGACACTGGGAGCGGCGGCATTCGCTGCGCCGACGTTCGCTGCCGACAAACCCGATCTCGAGAAATGCTATGGAGTCGCCAAGGCCGGCAAGAACGACTGCGCGGGCCCGGCCCACGCCTGCTCGGGGCAGTCCAAGACGGATGCCGGCGGTAAGGAGTGGATTTCGCTGCCCAAGGGCACCTGCGAGCGATTGTCGGGCGGAAGTCTGACGGCCAAATAACTCGCGCCCACGTCAAGCCACGCCAATGGATGACAGCGTCCAACGACCTGTTCGCGGTCCGATGCCGGAAAACGCCGGCATCGGGCTTCGGGCTCAACATCACCTGCACGTGGTGTCGGAGTCGCCGCAGACGGCGTGGTTCGAGGCCCACAGCGAGAACTATTTCGCCGATGGCGGCTCACATGTCGAGTGCCTGTCGAGAATTCGAGCGTGCTACCCCCTGTCGCTTCACGGCGTCGGCCTGTCCCTGGGGTCGACCGATCCCTTGAACCGAGAACATCTCGCGAATCTACGGCGCGTCGTCGCGCGCTTCGAACCCGCGCTCGTATCGGAGCACTTGTCCTGGAGTTCGGTCGGCGGCCGATTCGCCAATGATCTCTTGCCGCTGCCGTACACGGAAGAGGCGGTGCGGCATGTGAGCTCGCGCATCGCACAGGTGCAAGACGCTCTGGGGCGCCAGATTTTGCTCGAAAATGTATCGAGCTACCTTGAGTACACCAGTTCGACGCTGACCGAGTGGGAGTTCATCGCGGGCGTCGCCGCCGAATCCGGCTGCGGCATTCTATTGGACCTCAATAACATCTACGTGGCCGCTCACAATCACGGCTTCGCCTGTCACGAGTATTTACAGGGCATTCCACGAGATATCGTTCAAGAATTTCACCTCGCCGGCCACAGCCGCATCGATCTGGGCGGACGCGAATTGCTCATCGACACGCACGGTTCGCCGGTCTGCGATGCCGTGTGGGATGTGTATGGTGCTGCGCTGCAGCGCTTCGGCAATGTAGCCACGCTGATCGAATGGGACACCGACATTCCGGCCTTCGACGTACTGTGGGCCGAAGCGCGAAAAGCGGACTCGGTACGGAACGCGCAGCATGCCGTCGCTGCGTGAGTTGCAATTCAATGTCATGGACGCCCTCTTGGCTGGGTCGCCTGAGTGCGCGCTGGCGTTGATCGCTCGCCCGAGCGAGGCGGCTTCGCGACTTGGCGTTTATAGGAATAATGTGCAATCCAACTTCCAGGATGCGCTACGTTCCAGTTTTCCCGCCATATGGCGCTTGGTGGGCGAGGACTACTTTCGGCAGGCGGCGCGCGGATTTCAGCACCGCCGTCCGTCACGATCCGGGGATTTGCTGCACGCGGGGAGGCTTTTTCCCGAGTATCTGGCCGAGCTGCATGGCGCGGATGCCTTCAGCTACCTGGCCGACGTAGCGCGGCTGGAATGGCTCATCCAAGAGGCACTGCTCGCGGCGGATCGTGCGCCGCTGGATTTGCAGTCCCTCGCCGGAGTTGCCCCCTTCGCGTATGACGCCTTACGCTTTGAAGTTCATCCGTCGCTGCGCCTGTTCGAGTCGCGATACCCAGCCGTACGCATCTGGGAAGCCAATCTCGGCAGCGACGCCGAACCGGAGACGATCCATCTCGAGAGCGGCGGCGACCGCCTGGCAGTGATGCGGTACCGATTGCAGTTAAAATTTCATCAGTTGAGTTTTGGAGAACATTCCTTTCTGGACTCACTTGGTCGCGGCGACTCCTTCGCGGCAGCGGTCGATCGCGGCGCCGAAAGCGATCCTGCGTTCGACGCCTCGGCAGCCTTGCAGCGATTCGTGGCCGTCGAAGCGATCGTCGATTTCCATATTCAAACAGAGGAAGGCCACTAGCTCATGTCTATTCTCGATATCGTGTGTGCACCCAGCACGCTGGCGGCGCGCGTGTTCAATCCTTTTCAAGCGCTGTTCGCGCTGGGCGCGCGTTGGTACGTGAGTTGGCAGTTTCTGAAGGCGGGCTATATAAAATACACGACCTGGGATAGCACGCTTTATCTGTTCGAGAACGAATATCACACGCCGTGGTTGTCCCCGCATAGTGCGGCGGTCGCGGGCACATTTGGCGAGCTGTTTTTCCCCTCGCTGTTGGTGATAGGCTTTTTCGGTCGTCTCAGCGCTCTCGGCCTGTTCGTGGTGAACGCGATGGCGGTGATATCGTATTCGCAGGTGCTGCTCGCGGAAGGGTCGGAGGCGGCGCTCGGTCAGCACGTATTATGGGGCTCAATATTGCTGTTCTTGATCATCTACGGGCCGGGAAAACTGTCATTGGACTACGTATTGAATAGGTCGCGCTTCTGACCCTTGGTCGCGATATTTGCGGCGATTGGAACGAGGCAGTCGGCCGAGAATGGCTGGTGACCAACGGTCTGGGCGGCTACGCCTGCGGCACCGTCGCCGGCGCCAATACGCGCCGCTACCACGCGTTTTTGATGGCGAGTCTGAAACCTCCCGTCGAGCGAATGTTGCTGGTCGCGAAAGTCGACTTGAGCGTCCGCTACTTGGGCGAGATCTATCATTTGTCGCCCAACGAATACGCCGGCGGCACGGTAGATCCGCGCGGATTCGTTCATTTGGAATCCTTCACGGTGTCGGACGGTGTTCCGGTGTGGCGCTTCGGCGTGGCCGACGCGTTGCTGGAACAGCGAATTTTCATGGCGCCGGGAGCCAACACGAGCTACCTGCGGCTCGAGTTGCTGCGCGCCAGCGCGCCCCTGCAGATTGAATTTAAACCGCTCGTCAGCTATCGCGACTACCACAGTCACGGACGAGGAACTCAGCCGCTTCAAGTCGCCCCCCAACCAAACGGCTGTGTCGTCGAGGCCGCGGATGGCGCACCGCTTTACCGGTTGAGCGTGAGCGCCGGAGGGTACACCGCCGCCGACACCTGGTATTGGAATTTCCTGCATCGCGAAGAATTCGGGCGGGGCCTCGACGCGCTCGAGGATTTGTGGGGACCGGGTACTTTTACCGCGGATCTGACCGCGGAATCGCCCGTGTTCTTCACCGCCAGCGCCGGAAACTCCGCGTCGCCACCCGGCAGCGAGGTACTCGCGGCGCTCGCGCTGCGATCGCAGCGCCTCATCGCCGCGTTGCCGAAGACCGCCCCGCCGTGGGTGCAAACACTGGCCATTGCCTCAGACCAGTTCATCGTGCAGCGAGGCGCGAAGAGCGCCGCCAGCGCCAGCATCATCGCGGGTTACCCGTGGTTCACCGATTGGGGCCGCGACACCATGATTGCATTGCCGGGACTGACCACAGTCCTCGGTCGCTTCGATACCGCGGCTGCAATTTTTAGAACCTATGCGGGTTTCGTTGACCGCGGCATGTTGCCGAATCGCTTTCCCGATGCGGGCGACGCTATCGAGTACAACACCGCCGACGCCACGCTCTGGATGTTCCAGGCCTTCGCTGAACATGTCGAAGCGAAACGCGATCCGGATTTGCTGCGCGATTTGTTCCCTATCTTGATGGCCATCATTCACGCGCATGCCGACGGCACTCGATACGGGATACAGGTCGATCCCAACGACGGGCTGCTGCGGGCCGGGGAACCCGGCACCCAGCTCACGTGGATGGATGCGAAGCACGGCGATCAGGTCTTGACGCCGCGAATCGGTAAGCCCGTGGAGATCAACGCGCTGTGGTTGAACGCGCTGGACGTCGCTGTGCGTCTCGCCGGCCGGGTACGCAACAGCGCTGAAAAGCGCTTTTGCGTGGCATTGCGGAAACGCGCCGGCGACAGCTTTGCGCGCTTCTGGAATGCAGAGCGCGGCTGCCTTTACGACGTCATCGACGTCGATGGCGGCACCACGCATGACGCGAGTGTCAGGCCCAATCAGATCTTCGCGGTGTCGTTGCCCCACTGTGTGTTGCCGCCGGAGCAAATGCGCGCCGTGGTGGATACCTGCGCCCGGGAATTATTGACGAGCTATGGGCTGCGGAGCCTGGAGCCCAAGGACCCCGGCTACGTGGGCCGCTACACCGGCAATTCGTGGCAGCGCGACGCGGCCTATCACCAAGGCACCGTGTGGAGTTGGCTGCTGGGGCCGTTTGCGCGAGCCCATTACCGAGTGTATGGCGATGCAGTTCAGGCACAAGCGTTTCTGACCCCTATGGCGCAACATCTCGCTGCCGCCTGCATCGGCTCGGTCAGCGAGATCTTTGATGGTGACGCACCTCACATTGCCCGCGGCTGCTTCGCGCAGGCCTGGAGTGTCGCTGAGATACTGCGTTCCTGGATATACCTCGACCGTAAGAAATCGAAACCGTAAGGAATCCGATGAACAAAGAGCGCGAGCGCCTGCTCGCCAACGTGTCCGGCCCTCATGGCTGGAAGCACTGGGGTCCCTATTTGAGCGAACGCCAGTGGGGCACCGTGCGCGAGGATTACAGCGCCGATGGGACGGCGTGGGAGTATTTCCCGCACGACCACGCGCGCAGCCGCGCCTATCGCTGGGGCGAGGACGGCATCGCCGGAGTGTCCGATGAGGAGCAATTGGTTTGCTTGTCCTTGGGCCTGTGGAATGGTCGGGATCCCATCCTGAAGGAGCGCCTGTTCGGCCTCACGAACGCGGAAGGCAACCACGGCGAGGACGTCAAGGAGCAATACTTTTACCTGGACGCGACTCCCACTCATTCGTACCTGAAAATGCTCTACAAGTATCCGCAGCGCGCTTACCCCTACGCGGACTTGGTGGACGAGAACGCGCGGCGCGGCGCGGCCGCCCCGGAGTACGAACTGCTCGACACGGGTGTATTTGCCGAGGATCGCTACTTCGACGTCTTCATCGAATACGCGCAAGTCGAGCCCGGCGACCTGTTGATGAAAATCACCGCATGGAACCGCGGGCCCGATGCCGCGTCTCTGCACGTGATTCCGCAATTGGTGCTGCGTAATACGTGGAGTTGGGAACCGGGAACGATCAAGCCATCGCTGCGCTCGGTGGACGACACCGCGATCGCCATCGAACCCGATCTGGGAATGAGCCGGCTGTACGTCGACGGCAACGCGCAGCTGTTATTCACCGAAAATGAATCGAATGCCGAGCGGCTCTGGAGCTCCGGCCGTGCCGGCTACGTCAAAGACGGTTTTCATGACTACATCGTGGGCTCGCGTCGAGATCGTGTGAACCCGGCAAAGACCGGCACGAAGGCCGCCGCGTGGTTTCAGGAAATCATTCCGTCGGGCGGCAGGATTGAATTGCGGTTGCGTCTATCGCGCCGCTGCCAGGCGGCGCCGTTCGACGACTTCGATCAGGCTTTGAGCCTGCGACGCATCGAGGCCGATGAGTTCTACGCCGATCTGCAGAAGGACATGGTTTCTGCCGATGAGCGCGCCGTTCAACGTCAGGCCTTCGCCGGCATGATTTGGAACAAACAGTTCTACCAACTCGATATTCCGCGTTGGCTCAAAGGCGATCCCGGTCAATCGCCGCCGCCCGAGGCACGCAAGCGCGGCCGCAATAGTGAATGGAAAAATCTCAACAATGCGGACATCGTCTCGATGCCCGACAAATGGGAGTACCCCTGGTACGCGTCGTGGGATCTCGCGTTCCACTGCATACCGTTCGCTCTGATCGATGCCGAGTTCGCCAAGCATCAGCTGGTGCTGCTCACGCGCGAGTGGTACATGCGCCCGAACGGCCAACTCCCCGCGTATGAGTGGGCATTCAGCGATGTGAATCCGCCCGTACACGGCTGGGCCGCATGGCGCGTGTATCAAATCGACCGCAAACAAAATGGCGGCAAGGGTGATTTGGAATTTCTCGAGCGTGTGTTCCATAAGTTGATGTTGAACTTCACCTGGTGGGTGAATCAAAAGGACAATGCCGGTCGAAATATTTTCCAAGGCGGCTTTCTGGGCCTGGACAATATCGGCGTCTTCGATCGCAGCTCCCGATTGCCGACGGGCGGATACATCAATCAATCGGATGGAACGAGTTGGATGGCGATGTACGCGCTCAATTTGATGCGCATCGCCTTGGAGCTCGCGGAACATAATCATGTCTACGAAGACATCGCCAGTAAGTTCTTCGAGCACTTCTTGAACATCGCCGAAGCGATGAGCAGCATGTACGACGACGATGTAGGCCTCTGGGACGATCGAGATAAATTTTTCTACGATGTGCTGAACCTCCCCGATGACGTACGAGTGCGCCTGCGCATACGCTCGATGGTGGGATTGATCCCCCTGTTCGCCGTGGAGACGCTGGAACCGGAACTCTTGGAAAGACTCCCCGGTTTTCGGAAACGCTTGGAATGGTTTCTGGCGCACCGCCCGGACCTCGCAAGCCTGGTGTCGTACTGGCAGTCGCCCGGCCGCGGTGAGCGCCGCCTGTTATCGCTATTGCGCGGCCACCGCATGAAGAAATTACTGCAGCGCATGTTGGACGAGTCTGAATTCCTGTCCGATTACGGCATAAGGGCAATGTCGCGAGCGCACCTCGAACACCCTTATGTGCTGCGCGTCGACGGCGCCGACCTTACCGTACGTTACGTGCCCGCCGAATCGGATAGCCGGCAATTCGGCGGCAACTCGAACTGGCGAGGCCCGATCTGGTTCCCGGTCAATTTCCTCATCATCGAATCGCTGCAGAAGTTTCATCACTATTACGGCAACGACTTCAAGGTGGAGTGCCCGACCGGATCGGGAAAGTACCTGACCATTGAAGAGGTCGCCACCGAGCTGTCGCATCGACTGTCGCGGATTTTCCTGAAGAATGCCGGCGGCGAGCGCCCGGTTCTACGTCAATATCCGCAATTGCAAACCGACCCGCATTATCGAGATTACATTCCGTTCTACGAATTCTTCGACGGCGATAACGGCCGCGGCGCCGGAGCCTCCCATCAAACCGGCTGGACCGGATTGATCGCGAAGCTTCTCATGCCCCGGGCGAATGATTAGCTCGAGAAAAATCTCAGACAGACTCTAATTAAAATTCCGTCTCGCCGCCATCGGATTAACGCGCCCTGCGCTAAGTCATGACGGGTCTCAGGACGGGGACCTTTGCCAAGGACATCACGAGTGCCAACGTCAGCGCAAGCACGGCGAATGGCCTGGCAATTTCCCACAACGGATAGGCCACCACCGGATGTCGGGCCCGAAGCAACGCAACGATCAGCCCGTGAGCGCAGTAAACGCCGGCCGAATACCGAGATAGCCCGACCATCCACTTGATTTCGCCCAGCCGCTTGGCAGTGAGCAGCAACAAGAAAATTCCGACGCCAAACGGATACGTTCCGAGCAGATAGTCGATTCGGCTCGGAGAAGTTCCGTATTGGCCGGTGATCCATAACAATTCGAGGATTCGCAGGGCGGCCCCCAAGACGATCAGGCTGATCGCCTCACGCAGGGTCGGTATCAATCGAAGACGATGGATCATGAATCCAGAGACCACGAAAATGGTGCTGAAAAAAGGACCATTGCGGGTATTCATACCCAGATCTAAACCGATCGGGGTCGCCTTGTAGGCTCCGGCGGCTAGCCCGATCAAAAACAATGCCGCCGACAGACCGATCAAGCCTCGTTCCAATCGGAAACGGCACGCAGCCGCCAATAGCGCAAGCGCACAACTCAAGGCGGGTAAGAACCAAAGATGAATCGATGTACCGTTTAGGAAAAAACGCACGGAGATCAACCGTGGCATCATGACACGTACCGCCGACCAATACCCCGCCTCCGGCATATCTAAAAGTATATCAATCGGTACCAGTACATAGACGATCGACCAAAATGCAAAGAGCAGCACGAGTCTCTTAATCAGTTTGCGGGCGAGCGGGACGGCCATTGCTCCGCGTTCCAAGCTGACCGCGAAAAAATAACCGGCCGCCAGAAAAAAGAACGGGGTCGCGATGCGAACGAATTGGTTCAGCAACTCCCCGAAAAACTGAACGTTGGGGCTGAATGTAGCCACCATGAAGGGCACCGTATGCACGCAAATTATCGCCCAGTTGGCAATAGCGCGGAATGCATCGATGCTGTGAATACGTGTTCGCAGGGGCATCGACAGCGGGCTTGTGTGACACTCCTCCATGTTGAAAATTAGTCTAACAGCGTAATTTCATTGACAGCGTGCTCAATTCGACGATCCCAGCTCCCTTATCGACCCCCGGCGCGTACACTCCCAGGCTCGGCCTTGAGATCCGGATATCGCGCGACCAGCTGGCGTAGCCGCAGCAGCTTGACCATCGGAACGAACGCACCGACTTCATCGTCCCCGGTGCCGGCGTAGGCGTCCTCCGAACTCGGTCCCGACAGTACATCGGACACCAAAGTGTGGAATGCGATGCGCTTCTGGAAGCGCCGCAATACGGCCAACTCGTCGCCGCTCGCCTTGCGCTCGTCGAGCGCATAAGCCTGAGGAAACTCACCGTAGGCGCCCAAGAACTCGGGCAACGTGAGACGTGCGTCGACGCATGCCCTCACCAGGGCATCGTGTGCGTCGAGCAGGGCGTTGACTTCGGACTCGATCACGCGCCTCCCCTCGTCAGCGCAGCGCCAGTTCGGCGGCCGCCAGATCCTCGATGGCGCTACCCACGCTTTTGAAGAGCGTGATTTCCTTATCCGAGCGCCGTCCGCGTTGGCTGCCGCGCGCAAGCTCGCTGAGTTCCCCGCGGATGTTCGCGGCAGTGATGACTCCGGTGGCCAGTCCGTGAACCAGTTCACCGCTGTCGGCGAGAGCGCCAACCCGGGTATCCACATAGATGCTCGCGCGCGTCAATGCCGCATCGTCCGCCTCGCGCATCTTTGGAGTGAAGGAACCAATGAGATCGAGATGCTGGCCCGGGCGCAGCCATGCCCCGTGCACAAGGGGCGTTTCCGCCAGCGTCGCGCAACTAATGATATCCGCCCAACGCACTGCGGCTTCGAGATCGGCGACTGCTTCAACATCATAAGGACCTGCCGCGAATTTCTGGGCAACCGCTGCGGCCCGTTCGAGCCGCCTACCCCAAACGCGTACGGACTTGATCGTTCGCACGGCGGCATGGCTCTCGATGACGTGTTGCGCGAGAGCGCCCGTGCCCACCATCAGTAGCCGGCTGGCTTCCGGGTGCGCGAGATAGCGGGCCGCGAGCGCGGAGGCCGCTGCGGTGCGCCGGCGCGTCAATTCGGTCCCATCCAGCACGGCCACCGGCATGCCGGTTTTCGCGTCGAACAGCGCGTACGTCGCCTGCACGGCCGTTTGTCCGAGAGCGGCGTTGCTCGGAAATACCGTGACGAGCTTGACGCCGATGCACCCGCCGGGTTGCCATGCCGGCATGATGAGCAATGTATTTTGAGCGTGCTGCGAGTCGCCGACGGCATAGTGCTGGCGCGCCGGGGCCTGGTATTCCGAGCGGAACGCACGTGCCAGCGCGTCGATCAGCGGCCCGCGCTCGAGACGCGCGGCGACCTGTTCTGCATCCAGATGCAACATGCGAGTCCCCTAGATCACGTTGTACTCTCGCAACGGCTCGCCCCGCGTATACCGAGCGTAGGAAAAAGGCGTCACGTCGATTGTACGATACTCTCCAAAGATGATTAATTCGGTCAGCGCCCGCCCAACTGCCGGCGCATGCTGCAACCCATGACCGCTGAAACCGCTGGCGAGAATCAGATTGGGGACGGTCTCGCAGGAACCCAGGAACGCGTTTTGATCGAATACATTGTAGTCGTAGTGGCCGGCCCATGAGCTCGTCACTCGTAGCGCTTCGAACGCCGGGACGCGGTGTGCCAACGCGGGCCATGCAATGTCATCGAATTGGTGATGATCGACTTCGAAATCGTCCATCTCGACGGTGGGATCGGTGACCGGCACAACGCCGCAGATGAAGCGGTCCCCTTCGGGTCGAAACCACAGGCCGGATGGATCGATGACCAGGGGACAGTTCAGCGGCGGCGCGGGGCTGGTAAACACGAATACGCTGCGCTTGCGCGGAAAGACGGGAAGATCGATTCCGGCCTCGGCGGCTATGGCGCGCGAGTGCGTGCCTGCGGCGTTCACCAGCCACCGGCAGCGCAGCGTATCTCCGCTTCCGAGACGAACGCCGCCCACCGAATTCGCACCCTCCATCAACACGGATACCACATTGTCGCGCACGTATCGCACGCCGCGGCGCTCGTTGGCAAGGCGCAAGGCGCGAAGCAGCGCGTAGCCGTCGAACCAGCCCTCGCCGCTCGCCGTATCCGAGGCAGCCGCAATGCCTGCGGGGTTGATCCATGGGTAGCAGGAGATGAGGCTGGCAGCATCGTACAGCCGGGTACCTACGCCCACGCGCCGCTGCACCTCCACGTTGTGCCTCAACGCCTCTTCGCCTTCGGCGGAGGCGAGGTAGAGATAGGTCGATTCCACCAAGCCCACGTCGGCCAGATCGCCTCTGCAGGCGCGCAGAAATTGCATCCCAAATGCGGACAGCGAAATGTTGAGCGGTGTCGAAAATTGCTGCCGGATGGAAGCCGCCGACCGCGCGCTGGCGGCAAATGCATAGGTCGGATCGGGCTCGACCACCACGATGGAGCCCGGAAAAGCCGGTTGACTGCTAAGAAAATAAGCGGTCGCGGAACCGACCGCTCCGCCGCCCGCGATTACGACCTCTGCCCGCTGCATACACCCGAGTGTACCGCTCGCGCGGCGTCCGGAGGTGGGTGTTGAAGGGATGTACAGAGCGTGCGGTAAGATGCCAAACTGCGCCGGTCATGAAAAAGCCGAAACACGAAGCGGAATTGTTCAAAGCGGCACTGCTGGCGGGCATTCAATATGCCGAGGGTCGTGGTGCCGTAGAGTTCGAGCCGACGGATTCAGCGAGCGACAAGGCGTTGTACGTGTACCGTTTACTCGTGCATGACAAGATCATCACGCCGATGCCGGAAGACCAGGTGGCCGAGAAGACCATCCGCCACCGGCTGGCTTTGTGGTACGCGCACCAACTGCCCAAAGGTCACCCGCTCTTGGGGTGAGCGGGTCCTGGCTTTTACGCGGCCTGGCGGGGGCCTGTCTGAGTATTCTGCGTGGCCGCCAGCGCGGCGCAGGCTCCTAGCCCGCCGCCTTCTTCTGCTCCGCTTTCCATTTCTCCACAGCGGCCATGGTGTTGCCGACGTGCTTGTCCGGATTCAATGCGGTGTACTCGTAAATGATCTTCCCGGTCGGCGCAATGACATAGGACGTGCGGTCCGCATACTCAGGCTTCATGGCGAGGACGGCGTCGTAGGCTTTGGTAATGCTCTGATCGGCATCGGAAGCGACCGCGAACTTATTGCGGCATTCGCTGACGGAAAACTTGTTGAGCTTTTCAATGGGATCATGCGACACGCCGATCACCGTGGCGCCCAGCGCCTTGAATTTGTCGGTGGCTTCGGCGAATTCATGCGCTTCGACCGTACAGCCCGGGGTGAATGCAGCCGGATAAAAGTACAGAACCACCGGACCCTGTTTCAGGGCGTCGGCCAGCGAAAATTTGAAAGGCTTGCCCGCGAGGGTGGCCTCGGTGGTGAAATCAGGCGCCTGCGCACCCGGCTTCAACGCGGCGTACAACGGCGCGGCCAAGATACAGGTGCCGAGGGCGAGAGAAATGCAACGCTTCATGTTTGGAATTCCTTATGAGCGAGAAGAGTTCGATCTCAAAGTTTGCGCCAAGCCCTCATGCCCCGCAAGCTGCGCTCCTAATGCAACATTTCTTTTAGTTCGCGGCACACACGGACGACGTCGTCGTCGCTCATGGCCGGAAACATGGGCAAGGTGACTGTCTCGCGGCCGACGCGCGCCGCCACCGGCGTGTCCTCTGGACGATAGCCCCGGGCGCGGTAGTAAGTCAGGCTCGGAATACTGGGATAGTGCACGCCAATCCCGATGCCTCGGTCCGCCATGCGCTTCTGGAACTCGGGCCGCGTCATGCCTTGTGCAGGGAAATCGATGAGCACCTGGAACATATGCCAACTGTGGCCCGAGTCGCCGCGTGCCGGTAACACCACGGAACGAAAACCGTCGAGCTCCTCGAAATAGCGTCCGGCCAGCTCCAGGCGCCTTGCGTTGAATCCATCCAAGCGGCGCAGCTGATCGATGCCGACCTGCGCCGCCACGTCGGTGAGATTGCTCTTGGTCCCTGGGAACACGACGTCGATCTCGCCCTGGGCATTGCGCTTGATGCCGTGAAATCGATATTGTTCGAAAAGTTCCGCCGCCGAGGTATCGCCGGTGGCGATGGCGCCGCCTTCGATGGTGGTCATGTTCTTGTTGGGATGAAAACTGAACACCACCAAGTCGCCAAAGCTGCCGATCAACTTACCTTGGTACCGAGAACCAATGGCGTGCGCCGCATCTTCGACCACGCGCAGCCCATATTGCGCAGCGACCCCATAGAGACCGTCCATATCCACGGGCAGCCCGGCAAAATGCACGGGCATGATGGCGCGAGTCTTACTGGTAATCGCCGCCGGCAGCAACTCCATATTGAGATTTCGAGTATGCAAATCGATGTCGACGAACACCGGCTTGGCGAACACGCGGGCAATGACATTGGCGCTCGCGGCAAAGCTCATCGCCGGCACGATCACTTCGTCGCCCTCGCCCACCCCGGCGACTTCGAGCGCCATTTCGAGCCCCGCCGTCGCCGAGGTCATCACGCGCACGTGACGGCCCGATCCCAGATAGGTCGCGAGCGCTGTCTCGAAGGCTTGTACTTTAGGACCACTGGCCAGTTGTCCTGAGCGAAACACGTCGGCGACCGCGGCGATGCTCTCGGCATCGATCGACGGCCGCGCGAAGGGCAGAAAAGGCTTCACAGTCATACCGAGCTCCTAGAGACTAAAACCACACCCGCGCAGATTAAGGCAATGCCCAGCATCTTCGCCGTCGACAGGGTCTCACCCAACCATAACACCGAGACCACGGCCACCACGATATAGCCCAACGACAACATCGGGTACGCGGTGCTCACCGGTGCCTTGGACAAGGCCGCCAGCCACACGCACACACTGGCTCCATAACACAGCATGCCAGCCCAAAACGGCAAACTCGTGACCAAGCTGGCCACGCTGTCGCGCAGGGTTTGCATGCCGAATTCGGAAAAATGTGCAAGCGGCCGGGTGGCTACCTTCAGCAGCAACTGCGCAGCCGCGTTCAAGCCGACGCCGGTCAGGATCAATGTCCACGTGACCCAACTCATCGACGCGCCACCAATACCCGATGGACGTCCCGCGCAATCTCGCGCATCGATACGCCGCGGCCCTCGAGGTCATCAAACATACTCTTCTCCATCACCGCATAGCCATTGGGCAGGCGTTGCCACTCGAGCACGAATTCCGCGACGCTGGGAATTTCGGCTCCAGGGTCGTGACGCAAGCCGAAATCGAGCTCGCCGCGGTACGCGACCAGCCTGACTGTACGTTGCAAATAAAACGGCAGCGTCTGATCGTAAGTGCCGACACTGTAAATGGGTTCATCGCGGGAAATGGCGCCCACCGCGCGCGCCAGCACCACTCCGGAATAGACCGGCGCCACCAGCCCCGCGGCGCGCATGAGCAACATCCCGGCGAGGCACCAGCCCACGCTCAAGAACACCGCTGCATGCGTCGGATCGCGGCGCCGCTGCAGCAGCACGAACAGGCCGGAGACGGCCAAGAGCACCGCAATTTCAAGCAAAGGTCTGGCAAGCATTTCGAAGTATTGGCTTCGATCCGTCGCCGCCATGAACCGCGGCCCCCAAATGCCCGCCGCGGCCAGCCCAGCGGCCGCCAGCACGGTGCACAGCGCCGTAATCCAGACGTCACGGCGCAACGCAACCGCGGGCGACGCCGCGATCAGCAATGCCACAGCCGGCATGGCGGGCAAGATATACGGAATCAGCTTGGAGTCGGAGAGAGAGAAAAAGACGCAGACGAACACGATCCAGAGCCACAGAAAGAGCGCCGGATCGAAGTGACCGCTCGGGGCGCGGCGCCGCCAACCCAGGATCACCACCCGCAGCGCGGACAAGGTCCACGGCATGCTCCCCAGGACGAACACAGCGGCGAAGAACCACCAGGCCTCCTCGCGATCGGCGCTGGGAGTCAAATAGCGCGACAAATGCTCGTGCACGAAGAAGAACTGCAAGAAATCCGGCAGCCGACCTGCGGCCAGCCAATGCCACGGTACGGTGATGGCCAGAAACACGGGTAGCCCCCACAGCACGTACAGTCGCCGCCACGGCGAAGAATCGCGCGCATACACCGTGTACAAGACCAGCACCGCCGTAGGAATGGCGGCTGCCACCAACCCCTTGGTCAGAACCCCCAGGGCCGCCGCCGCCCAAGCCGCCATCATCCAGCGCCGCTGAATCGATGCTGAACCTGGCGTGCGAGGCGCCTGCTGTGCCAGTAGGAACGCGGCCAGACTCAAGGTCATGTAGAACGTCAGACTCATATCCAACGTCAGCAGCTGACCCAGGACCAAGAACAGCAACATACTGCTGAGCACCCCGGCCGCCCGCCATGCCGCCGCTGAACTCCATAGTCGCCGGGCAGTGATCCACACCACGGCCAGGGTCGCCAGCGCACAGAGCGCCGTGTACAAGCGCACCGCAAACTCGCTCTGGCCAAACACCGCCAAGGACGCCGCTGTGGCCCAGTACTGCAGCGGCGGCTTTTCGATGTAGGCAACGCCGTTCAAATGCGGAATGACCCAGTCGCCGCCGCTCAACATCTCGCGGGGAATTTCTGCATAGCGCCCCTCGTCCGTATTGAAGAGCGGCCGCAATGGCAGGGTCGCCAACCACAGCACCGCGACGAATGCGGCCAAGCCCACATAGGTCCATCGGGCCCCTAAACCAATCGGCGCCTGGTCGTTCACGCTCGACCGGCCGCACCCGGAGCCTGCACCGCCAGTAGCCCGGATCGCCCGGGAATTTCGCCCTGGATTACCGCTCGAGTGGGCAGCGGTTGCTGCAGGGCAAGCGCGCGGATTTCGGCCATGCGAGTGACCGTGGCGCCTGCGCTGCGCCACTTCAGCAGCAAGGATTCGAACGCACCCAGCAAACGCAACCCCTCAAGCTCAGCATGTAGGGTGAACACTTGCAGCTTCGAATCCGCCGCCGCGGAACGATCGAAGAGCGTGGCGGCGATCGTGGACTCATCGATGCCGTCGCGGCCCAGCACCTCATCGAAGGTCGGGAGCGTGGTGGGCAATTGCGGGCAGTTACTCGCGCTTCCATCCAGCAACGGAAAGAAGGCGGGACCGCCGCGGGTATCGCTGGCATAGCGCAGGCCGTATTCGCGCTCGAGCTGCAACGCATGGGCGTTGATCTGCCAGCCGGCCGCCGCGTGCGATTCCGGCAAGAATCCAAACACCCGTTCGAAGGCGGCGAGGCCGCGCTCGAATTCGCGCCGCGTCCACGCCGCGGTGGCCTGCGCGACGTAGTCCTGCCAACGCACATGATCGAAGGTGTGCAGGCCAACCTCGAAACCCGCGTCGCGCACGGCGCGCATCTCGGCGCCGCCCTTCGCCCCAATATCGGGGCCCGGCAACAGCACACCGTACAGCAGCGTTTTCAGGCCGTAGTGTTTGAGCACAGAGGTTCGCGCCACTTTCTGGGCGAAACCTTTGCGAAACACGCGGCGCATGGCACGCCCGGTATGATCGGGCCCCACCGAAAAATAAAACGTCGCGTCCATGCCATGCCTTTTCAGCAGGGCCGCCAGCCGCGGGACGCCCTCGCGCGTGCCGCGCAAGGTATCGACATCGACCTTGAGGCCGATGCGCGCGCCTTCAAGCATGGCTCGACAGCAGTGCCGATGCGGACGGCAGACTATGGGCGTAGGAATCGAAAATGGCTTTCAGGGCCGCGCGCATGTCGGTCTTCGGCGTCCACCCGAGTTCAGCCGTCGTATTCTTGATGGACGGCAGGCGCGCCGGAATATCGGCGTAGCCCTTGCCGTAATAATCGAGCGCCGAAATATCGATGAGCTTGGTGTTGCGCGCGGTGGGCGCGTACTCAGGCCTCGACACCGCCATTTCCAGCATCATGTTCGCGAGTTCGCGAATCGAATAGGAATTGTGCGGATTGCCGATGTTGTAGATCTTGCCGTCGGCGATGCCGTTGGGATTGTCGATGATGGTGGTGAGGCATTCCACCGCGTCATCGATGAAGGTGAAGGCACGGGTTTGGCTGCCGCCGTCGACCAGCTTGATCGGTTCGCCCCGCACGATATGACCCAGGAATTGAGTCAATACGCGCGAACTACCCTCTTTTGGATCATCCATGCTATCTAAGCCTGAGCCGATCCAATTGAAGGGGCGAAACAACGTGAACTGCAATCCCTGTTGTCCGTAACCCCAGATGATGCGATCCAACAATTGCTTCACGCAGGAATAGATCCAGCGCTGTTTGTGAATGGGCCCCAGCACCAGCTCCGAGGTCTCGGGATCGAATTCCTTGTCGCGACATGCGCCGTACACTTCGGAGGTCGACGGAAACACCACGCGCTTCTTGTATTTCACGCAATGCCGAATGATGGGCAGATTGGCCTCGAAGTCCAGCTCGAACACGCGCAGCGGTTCACGCACATAGGTCGCCGGCGTCGCGATGGCCACCAGCGGCAGAACCACGTCGCACTTGCGCACCTGGTACTCCACCCATTCCTTGTTGATGGTGATGTCGCCTTCCGCGAAGTGGAACCGCGGATTTTCGAGCAAGGTGCCGACGCGCTCCGATTGCAAATCCATGCCGTAAATGTGCCAATCGGTACGGTCAAGAATGTACTTGCTCAGGTGATGGCCGATGAAGCCATTGACGCCGAGAATGAGAACGTTTTTCAAGATAGACCCCTAGAGGAAAATTCAGGCCAGGACCAGCGGTTGATTCGACAAGGCCGGCGGCGCGGTATTCGGTGCGACCGGCGCTTGGTCCATCGCGAGCTTGAGAATCTTCAGGCGCCGTCCGTCGACGCAATCGGCGTACCACGCGTCATCCGCCGCGTACAAACACGGCGCATCCGCGGCATGGCGTACCGGTTGGTCGTCCACGCGCGTCTCCAGAACCGAAAGCCTACACCGGTTTACCTCGGTAAAGGCGCCCGGGAATGGGGGCGCGACCGCACGCACGAGGTTGTGCACAGCCCTTGCGCCCTGGCGCCAATCGATGCGGCCATCCTCGGGGCGGCGCCGGCCGAAATACGAGCCCTTGGAAAGATCCAGGGTCTGAGCATCCGCCGTCCCTAAAATCAGTTTCGGCAGGCTGCGGCTTAGAACTTCCTGCGCCGCTTCGGCCACCTTGATGGACACATCGAGGGCGGTGTCGTTTTCCAGAATCGGCACCGATTGCTGATCCACCAATGCACCGGCGTCGGGTTTATCCAGCATATAGTGCAAGCTGGCGCCGGTGACCGATTCGCCGTGAATGATGGCCCAGTGCACGGGAGCCCGGCCCCGATATTTCGGCAACAGGGAGCCGTGCATGTTCAAGGCACCCCTTCGCGGCACTTCCAGCCACGGCGCCTTGAGCATGTAGCGATAGTAAAAGGAAAACAAAAAATCCGGGTTGGCACGGCGACCCTCCGCCACCCACTGCGGCGTGTTGATATCGTCGGGCGTTTCGACCCGAAGCCCGTGATCCAACGCGAGTTGCTTGACGCTGCCGAACCATCGGCTTTCGCCCGGATCGTCCGCGTGCGTAAAGAGAATCGAGATCTCGACGCCCTGCGCCAATAACTCGCGGACACACCGGACGCCGACCTCGCTGTATGCGAATACCACCGCGCGCGTCACTGCGCGGCCGCCTGGCCGGCGCGCGTGGTCGCTGCGGCAGGCAGGGTTTCCTCGCCGGCCTCGTCGAGGTCGGCCTCCAGCACGGCTTCGACGAGGTAGCGCGGCCGCTCGCGAACCTGCGCGTAAATGCGGCCGACGTACTCGCCCAACAGGCCGATGCCGAACAGCGCCAAACCGATGAAGAAAAACACCACGCCGAACAAGGTGAACACGCCTTCGGCCTCGGGACCCAAGATAATGCGGCGCACGAAAAGATAAATCACCAACAACGCAGACAGCGTCGAGACCGCCATGCCCACCATGGAGAATAATTGCAGCGGCACCACCGAGAACCCGGTAATCAAATCGAAGTTCAGGCGAATCAAGCCGTACAACGAGTACTTCGACTGGCCGGCATAGCGCTCCTCGTGGGAGATCGGTACCTCGATGGGATTCATGGCGTACAAGGATGCGAGCGCCGGGATGAAGGTATTGATCTCGCGAGTTTGATTCAGAGCCGTCACCACGGAGCGAGAGTAGCCGCGCATCATGCAGCCCTGATCGGTGATGCGCACCGGCGTGATGCGCTCGCGGAGCTTGTTCATACCCTTCGACAGCGTACGGCGCCACAGATAGTCCTGCCGCTGTTGTCGAATGGTGCCGACATAGTCGTAACCCTCGTCCAATTTCGCCACGAGCTTGCCGATTTCCTCCGGAGGATTCTGCAAGTCCGCATCCAGGGTCACCACATAGTCGCCGCGCGCATACGACAGACCCGCCATCACCGCGGAGTGCTGCCCGAAATTCGCATGAAACAGCACTACCCGAGTGTGTCGCGGCCGCTTCTGAAATTGCTGCCGCAGCAGCGCCACCGAATGATCGCGGCTGCCGTCGTTGACGAAAACACACTCATAGGAAATGCCGAGCGCATCGAGCGCCGGATACAGCCGCGCGAACAAGGTCGGCAACACCTGTTCCTCGTTGTACACGGGAATGACGACGCTGAGCTTGAGGCCGCGGCTGGACATGGGCCGGATCAGTGGTCCGCGGCCACGGCGCCGTGCGACTCGAGCAGCTCGAACAATTCGGCGGTTTTGTCGCGCATGAGCTGGCCGGAACCGCGGGCCTCGACGTTCAGGCGAATGAGGGGCTCGGTGTTCGAGGTGCGCAGATTGAAGCGCCAATGGCTGAATTCATACGATATTCCGTCGGTGCGATCGACTTTAAGCGCCTGCGGAGCATATCGAGACTCGAACGCGGCGATGGTCGCCTTGGCATCCGGGACGCGGTAGTTGAGTTCACCGCTGACCGGGAATAAGCCGATGCGCTCGCCCACCAGCTTCGACAACGGTTGGCCGGATTCGCTCAAAATCTGCGCCACCAACAGCCACGGGATCATGCCGCTGTCGCAATAGGCGAAGCGGCGAAAATAATGATGTGCGCTCATTTCGCCGCCATACACGCCGTCGACTTCGCGCATGCGCTGCTTGATGAAGGCATGACCCGATTTTGACAGCACCGCCTGGCCGCCGCCGGCTTCGACGATTTCGATGGTGTTCCAGGTCAAGCGCGGATCGTGCACCACCTTGCCGCCGGGCTGCCCCTTCAACAGCGCCGACGCCAATAGCCCAACGATGTAGTAGCCTTCGATGAAAGCGCCCGTTTCGTCGAACAGGAAACAGCGGTCGAAATCCCCGTCCCAGGCAATGCCGAAGTCGGCGTGGTGCGCGCGTATCGCCGTAATCGTCGAGGCACGATTTTCCTCGAGCATGGGATTGGGAATGCCGTTGGGAAAATGACCGTCGGGCTCATGATGAACTTTGATGAATTCAAACGGCAGGTGCGGTTCCAGCTGATCGATGACCAGTCCGGCGCCGCCATTGCCGGCATTCACGACGATCTTCAAGGCCTTGAGCTTCTTCACATCGACGTATGACAATAAATGCGCGACGTAGGCCTTGGTCGTATCGACGCTGTGGCGCACGCCGCTGCGCGCAGGCTTCGGGAATTCGGCACGCTCCGCGAACCCGCGGATGTCCTGCAAGCCGTTGTCGCCGCTGATCGGTTTCGACTGGTCGCGCACGAACTTCATGCCGTTGTAGTCCGGCGGGTTATGGCTGGCGGTGACCATGATGCCGCCGTCATATCCGCCGTCGAAGGTCGCGAAATACACGCCTTCAGTGCCGCAGATGCCGATGTCGTACACATCGACGCCGCTGTCGGCCAGGCCGCGGCACAGCGCATCGGTGAGGCCGGCGCTCGAGAGCCGGATATCGCGCCCGACCACGACGCGCGCAGGTTTCAAGAATTGCGCGTAACCGCGCCCGACGCGATACGCCACGTCATCGTTCAACTCGGTCGGAATCCGGCCCCGCAAATCATAGGCCTTGAAGCACGTAATCGAATTCAATTGCTGGTACCCTCGCGGCCGTAACTATCTTCGAACCGCACGATGTCGTCCTCGCCCATATAGGTGCCGGATCGCACCTCGACGATGTGCAAGGGGACCTTGCCGGGATTTTCAATGCGATGCGTTGCACCGATGGGAACGTAGGTCGACTCGTTTTCCGACAGCAAAAACGTCTTGTCGCCGCAGGTGACGCGCGCCGTGCCTTGAACCACGATCCAATGTTCGGCGCGGTGATGATGCATCTGCAGGGACAGCATTCCGCCCGGCTTCAATGACAGCCGCTTGACCTGAAAACGATCGCCGTCGTCGAGGCTGTCGTAGCTCCCCCAAGGACGGTACACCTCCCGATGCCAGGCGGACTCGCTGCGGCCGGCGCTCTTGAGCATCGCAACCAACTCCTTCACGTCCTGCACGCGCTCCTTCGGCGCCACCAGCACCGCATCCTTGGTCTCGACGATGATGTGGTCATCCATGCCCACCGCGGTCACCAAGCGGCTGGTCGAGTGCACGTAGCAATCGTGCGTGTCGTGCACCAGCACATCGCCTTGCAGCACATTGCCCTCCTCGTCCGAGGGTAAGGCGTCGAACAGCGAGGACCAGGAACCCACATCGCTCCAACCGGCATCGAGCGGCAACACCACGGCGTCCCGGGTCTTTTCCATGACGGCGTAGTCGATCGACTCGGCGCGGCAAGCGTCGAACGCCGCCTTGTCGATGCGCACGAAATCGAGATCGGCTTTCGCCGCGCGGTAGGCCGCAGTGGATGCCTCCAAAATGTCCGGGGCGAACGCGCCGAGTTCCGTCAAATAGCGGCTCGCCTTGAAGACGAACATGCCGCTATTCCAAAAATAATCGCCCGACGCCACGAATTGGACGGCAATGTCGAGAGGCGGTTTCTCGATGAACTGCGCCACCGGATACGCGGGGCCCACCCCGTCGCTGCGGCGAATGTAGCCGTAGCCGGTCTCCGGCGCGTGCGCGACGATGCCGAAGGTCACGAGCTTGCCGGATTGCGCAAGGTCGGCGGCGACTTCGGCCGCTTGCTGAAATCCCCGCGCATCGCGAATCACATGGTCGGCCGGCGCCACCACAATCGTGGCGTCGGCCTCCAATTCCTGCGCCTTGAGGGCCGCCAGCGCGACCGCCGGCGCCGTGTTGCGGCCGCTCGGCTCCAACAGAATCGCCGAGGGCGCTATGTTCAAGGCCCGCAGCTGCTCGGCGACGGTGAAGCGATGGGCTTCGTTGCAAACCACAATGGGCTCACGGGCACCCGCGATGCCTGCAAGCCGCAACACCGTATCCTGGAGCATCGAATGCTTGCTGGTGAGCGCCAGCAACTGCTTCGGATACATTTCGCGCGACAGCGGCCACAACCGAGTGCCAGCCCCGCCTGACAAAATCACCGGAAACACTGCGGTCATGGTTTACTCATGTGGAACGGCTTGCCGCGGCCGACCGCATGATAGCCGAAGCCCGCGCGCGCCATGTGGGCCGGGTCGTAAAGATTGCGGCCGTCGAATATCACCGAGGTGCGCAGCGCGCTCTTGATGTAGTCGAAATCCGGGCTGCGAAACTCCTGCCACTCGGTGACGATGGCCAGCGCGTCGGCGCCCTGCACCGCCTCCGGGCTGGTCTTGCACAGCACCAAGTCGGCGCGCTCGCCGTAGATCCGCTTGCACTCGGGCATGGCCACCGGGTCGTAGGCTCTGACTTTGGCGCCGGCCGCCCACAGCGCTTCCATGAGCACGCGGCTGGGCGCTTCTCGCATGTCATCGGTGTTGGGCTTGAAAGCCAAGCCCCACAGAGCGATTGTCTTGCCTTGCAGATCGCCGAAATGCGCCTTGATCTTGGTGAATAACAGGCGCTTCTGACGGTTGTTCACCTCCTCCACCGCGCTCAAAATGCTCGCCTGGTAGCCCACTTCGTCGGCTGAGCGTTTCAGGGCCTGAACGTCTTTGGGGAAACACGAGCCGCCGTAGCCGGCGCCGGGATAGATGAAGGCATAGCCGATGCGCGGATCGGAGCCGATGCCGACCCGCACCGCCTCGATATCCGCCCCAAAATGCTCAGCTAGGTTGGCCAATTCGTTCATGAAGCTGATCTTGGTCGCGAGCATGGCATTGGCCGCGTACTTGGTGAGTTCCGCGGAGCGCACGTCCATGACGATCATGCGATCACGATTGCGGGTGAACGGCTCGTACAGAGCGCGCATGAGTTCGGCGGCGCGCGTGCTGTCGGTACCGACGACGACTCGATCCGGCTTCATGAAGTCAGCGATCGCCGCACCTTCCTTCAAGAACTCCGGATTCGAGACGGTGTCGTACTCGACGCTCGCCTGGCGCGCCTTGAGCGCCCGCGCCACGGTTTCACGCACCTTATCGGCGGTACCGACCGGGACGGTCGACTTCGTGATGACGACCTTGTACTCCGCCATGTGCTCGCCGATCGTCGCCGCCACCGCCAGCACATAGCGCAGATCCGCTGAACCGTCCTCATCCGGCGGGGTACCCACCGCGATCAGCTGGAATTGCCCGTGGTCGACGCCCTCCTTGGCGTTGGTGGTGAAGATCAAGCGGCCGGCGTCGAAATTCCGTTTGACCATGGCATCGAGACCCGGCTCGTGAATCGGCACCTCGCCGCGTTTGAGCATCTCGATCTTGCGGTCATCGACGTCAACGCAGACCACATTGTTGCCGGCGTCCGCAAGACAGGCGCCGGTAACGAGGCCCACGTAGCCTGAGCCAAAAATCGTAATTCGCATGCGTAATATTCTGATTTAACTGGGAAAAGGACCCAAAAGCCTAGCGGTTTTGGCGCATCAAGTAAAGCAGGCGCGCCCTGCATGAAGCCGATTTCACCCGCGGCCGCCGACGCGCAGATTGACCTCAACCCGCGGGTCTCAACTCCACGGCTCCGTCAACAGTTTGCGCTCCCAGCCGAGGGAACTCGACACGATGGCCTGCAGATCGTCGTAGCGTGGCTGCCAGCCTAGCTCAGTGCGTATGCGGTCGGCACGAGCCACCAAATACGCGGGGTCACCGGCGCGGCGCGCCTCTTCGCGAATGTTAAGGGGCTTGCCGGCAACGGTCTCGACCATGCGCAGCACCTCGCGCACCGAATAGCCATGACCGTAACCCACGTTGAGGGTCACGGATCGCCCGGCCGCCCGTAAATAATCGAGCGCGCGAAGGTGCGCCGAGGCCAAGTCCACCACGTGCAGATAATCGCGCACCCCGGTACCGTCCGGCGTCGGATAATCGCTGCCGAACACCGACACGTGCGGGCGCTTGCCCACCATTGCTTCGCACGCGACTTTCGTGAGCAGGGTCGCGCCCGGTGTGGCCTGACCGATGCGCCCCTTCGGGTCGGAGCCGGCGACATTGAAATATCGCAGCGCCACATAGCGCAGCGGGTTGACCGCCGCGACGTCCCGCAGCATCCACTCGCTCATGAGTTTGGAGGTGCCGTAGGCATTGATGGGACGCGTCGGCGAGTCCTCGCCCGCGTAATCCCCGTCGGGCATTCCATACACCGCGGCGGTGGAGGAAAACACGAAGTTTTTGACGTGATTCTCGAGGCAGGCCTGCAGCAGGCTGCGGGTCGAGCAGGTGTTGTTGCCGTAGTATTTGAGCGGCAGCGCCACGGATTCCGGCACGATGGTATGCGCCGCAAAATGCATGACGGTGTCGATCCCATGATCTTTCATGAGGCGCGACACCAAGGCATAGTCGCCCACATCGCCCACGACCAATTCGCCGGCGGTCACCGCCTGTCGGAACCCCTTGACCAGATTGTCGAGAACGATGACCTTTTCCGCGGTCTCGCCCAATTGTTGCACCACGTGGCTGCCGATATAGCCGGCGCCGCCGGTGACCAGAATCGCTCCGTTCGCCAAGATTTCTCCCGAGTAGCTGAGACGTGAACTGAAGGGATCAAGCCGTCAAGCGCGCGTCGGCGACATGCTCTTTGAACCAGGCGTAGGTCTGCTCGATGCCGGCGCGCAGAGTGATCTTGGGCTTCCACCCCAGCGACGTCAGGCGCGAGGTGTCCAGTAACTTGCGCGGTGTGCCATCGGGTTTGCTCGAATCGAAAACCAGCCGGCCCTGGAATCCCGACACGGCGGCGATCATCTCCGCCAGTTCCTTGATGGTCACATCCTCGCCCCAGCCGATATTGACGATGGTCTCCGCATCATAGGTCTTGAGCAAATACACCACCGCGTCGGCGAGGTCGTCGACGTGCAAAAACTCCCGGCGGGGCGTCCCCGTGCCCCAGATGGACATGATTGCCTCACCGCGCGATTTAGCCTCGTGGAAGCGCCGGATCAACGCCGGCAACACATGCGAGCTTTGCAAGTCAAAGTTATCGCCGGGGCCGTACAGATTGGTCGGCATCAGCGAAATCGCATTGAATCCATACTGGCGCCGATAGGCCTGGCACATTTTGAGTCCGGCAATCTTGGCGACCGCATACCACTCGTTGGTGGGTTCCAAGGGGCCGGTGAGCAGGTAGTCTTCTTTGATGGGTTGCGGCGCAAGCTTCGGGTAGATGCAGCTCGAACCCAAAAACACGAATTTGGCGACGCCGGCGCGATGCGCCGCATCGATGACATTATCCTGGATCAACAGATTGTCGCGAATGAACTCGGCCGGTCTCGTATTATTCGCCTGAATCCCGCCGACGCGGGCCGCCGCCATGACGACGGCTTCAGGCCGCTCCCGCTCGAAGAATTCCCGGACCGCCGCCTGTTCGGTGAGGTCCAGCTCCTTGTGCGTCCGCAGCAACAGTTTCCGGTGACCCTGGCGTTCGAGCCCGCGGACAACGGCGGCGCCCACCAGCCCTCGGTGACCCGCCACATAGATGGTCGACTCTTGATTCACGGTCACAGCTCGCTACTCGTGGTGGCTATACACTTTGTAGCCTTCCTTGGCGACCATGGAATCACGCTTGGCCAAGTCCAGATCCGATTCCACCATGTCGGCCACCAACTCGGGGAAAGTGACCTCCGCGGCCCAACCCAGTTTCTCCTTCGCCTTGCTGGCATCGCCCAGGAGAGTCTCGACCTCGGTGGGCCGAAAATACCGTGGGTCGACCTTTACGAGGGTGCGCCCGCTGACCGTATCGATACCCACTTCGTCGACGCCCTCGCCCGACCACTCGATGTTCATGCCGAGACGCCCACCGGCGGCCGCCACGAAATCCCGCACCGAGTACTGTTTGCCCGTGGCGATCACAAAGTCCTCCGGCGTGTCCTGTTGCAGCATCAGCCACTGGGCACGCACATAGTCACGCGCATGGCCCCAGTCGCGGCGCGAATCCAGGTTGCCCAAATGCAGAGTTTCCTGCAACCCGACGTGGATTCGGGTCAGCGCCCGGGTGATTTTGCGCGACACGAACGTCTCTCCACGCAGCGGAGATTCATGATTAAAAAGGATGCCATTGCAGGCAAACATGCCATAGGCCTCGCGGTAATTAACCGTGATCCAGTAGGCGTACACCTTGGCGGCTCCATAGGGCGAACGCGGGTAGAAGGGCGTGGTTTCCTTTTGGGGGATTTCCTGGACTTTGCCGAACATTTCGGAGGTCGACGCCTGGTAGAACCGCGCCGTTTTCTCCATCCCCAGAATGCGCATCGCTTCCAGCACCCTTAACGTTCCCAACGCATCGGAATTGGCGGTGTATTCGGGCGTTTCGAAGGAGACCGCCACGTGGCTTTGCGCCGCCAAGTTGTAGATTTCGTGCGGCTGAATTTCCTGGATGATGCGAATGAGATTGGTCGAGTCCGTTAAATCTCCGTAATGCAATTTGAGCTTTACGTCCTTTTCGTGCGGGTCCTGGTACAGATGGTCAATCCGATCCGTATTGAAGGACGAGGCCCGCCGCTTCACGCCATGAACGCTGTACCCCTTGGCAAGCAACAATTCCGCCAAATAGGCACCGTCCTGTCCGGTAATTCCGGTAATCAACGCCGTCTTGGACAAATCATTCTCCACGCCGGTAAACACAAGGCACTGCCGGGCCTAGTCAGTCGCAAATCCGCGACGGCAGTGAGTCAGCCCGGTAGGTATATTCGCACAAGATCGCTGGAACTTTTGAGGCGAATTGTGGGGTGTCGGTGAGCATTTGGCCGATTCCAAACGCTGCGCGCAACACGTACATTCGAGCTTGGAAGATTTTCAATATACGTTGCGCGGAACCCTAAACGTGGCTCGGAGTCAACCAATCAAGGCCTATTGCGTTATTGGTTCTGTCGCGCCGGCGCGACCTCGTTGATACCGTTAACGATCTTTAATCGACATGGGGTTAATATGCATCAAGATGTCGATGGGGTGACATTGGAAACCACGATTGTTGGAAATCTGTATCATCTCCGCCGATGACCAGGGATGGGCGACGGTCTTGAAAGCCGTGGGGAATTTGTTGCTCGGACGATGCTGGCATGCAGTTTGCTGTGAATTTGGATGCGGCCAGCCGGATTTTTACAACACTGCAGCGACAGGGATACGTTGAATGCCAACTAAACAGCAGGTGCGGTTAAAAATTGAACCTGTTTCGTCCGTGGCCCGCGGGCGTAGAGAGTCAATTGCCCATGGAGATACGCGGGGCGTCGACACGTTGGCGACGCAATCCAGCATAACTCAGCCCGTTGGCACCGGGACCCCCGTACCTTATTTGTCCGAACCGAGGAATGAGGCTCGATTCATTCGGAGTTCCAGGGCCGGCACGGCGAGGTTCGTTTACGAACCCCTCAAGCGCGTGTTCGATTTAGTGCTGGGAACCGTACTGCTGATTATCGCTTTTCCCATCATTCTCATCGCCGCGGCGGCGATCAGGATCGAATCCACCGGATCGCCCTTTTTCGTGCAAACCCGGTTGGGGAAGAATGGTCACCCCTTTAAAATTATTAAGCTGCGGGGGATGTACGCCGACGCCCGCACCCGCTACCCCACGTATTACGACTACTCCGCTAAGCAAGACCTCGACTTCTGCTTTCATCACGAGGTAGACCCCCGAGTCACGCGCGCCGGCAAATTCATCAGGAAAACCAGCATCGACGAATTGCCCAATCTGTGGAACGTCGTATTGGGCGACATGTCCCTCGTGGGTCCGCGGCCGGAACGCCCCTATTTTGTACAGAAGTTCCGTACCAACATCCAAAAATACAATCTGCGACATTGCTGCCAGGTTGGAATGACCGGCTGGGCTCAGGTCCATGGTCTTCGTGGTGATACTTCAATCCCTGATCGGCTCCGATACGATTTGCACTACATTCACAACTGGAGTTTCGGTCTGGATCTCCACATTCTCGCTCGCACCATGTTGACCGCGCTTAAGAACGAGAACGGATACTAGAAGTCTGCGGCGAGTCACCAGGGACGGAGTCTGGTACACATCCCGCAA
>Ga0137412_10000091_pt2 | contig 43923 bp, 34 predicted proteins | sample CZODoug2_1_16fun_FD_122160 | JGI IMG/M metagenome (GOLD analysis project Ga0137412, IMG submission 122160) | Vadose zone soil fungal communities from Angelo Coast Range Reserve, California, USA - CZODoug2_1_16fungal (Hybrid Assembly) | ecosystem: Environmental > Terrestrial > Soil > Vadose zone...
CCAATGCAACACGGTGCCGCCTTCGAAGTGCCCGCCGCAATTGATTAGCGTAAGATTATCCCAGAGCGGCAAAGTTGTTGCTTCCCAAAACTGAATCCGTGGACTCTCGCGCATCACCCATTGGCGATCGCCCGTGTGCAGAAAAATTTGCGCATCGAAACGTTCTGCCCATTCGACCATCGTTGTGTAGTAATGGGGATGCGATATCGCGATCGCACGGATCCCGCCGCGAGCGTTCACTTCTGCGATTGTTCGATTGTCCAGCAAAGTGATGCAATCCCAGAGCAAATTTCCCGACGGCGATTGCACAAGCAATGCGCGCTGGCCAATGGCAAATTCAGGTTCGGTGCCAATGCCCAGAAGTCGCGGCGCCTCTTCTTCGAAACGGTTTCGATGATCGGCTGCAAGACGTTTAAGCGTGGTCCATTCCTGCCCGCTATGGCGGACAAATTGCCGTTCATCCTCGCAAATCGGACAGTGTAAGGGCGGCCTGACCGTTTTGGAAAACTGCGTTCCGCATTGAACACAGATGAAGTTCTCCATTGCGGATTTTTGTAATGGCGATGTCGCATCATCGCAAACTGAGAACCGACGGTCAGGTATCGGCTTAGCGCCAAAGGCGCTTCTCAAATCCCAGTCTGGGGCAATGCCCCAGGAATCCGATCTCGGGAATGAATCGCGTTTTCAGCGCTACATTTTGGGACATGCGATTTCCCTGGGGCCTTACCCCGGGCTGCTATGAATGCCGCGCCTTTGGCGCAAAACACAAACGCAGTCATAGACCGTCACTACAGCGGGAAGTAGTCATTTCTTGCGGCGAATCGAGCCGGCGCCGGTGATGTGTTTTTCGATCGTCGGATTACCGGAATAGGTAACTTTTCCCGCGCCGGTAATGGCGACTTTCAATGTTTCGGCAACTGCGACTTCCGCGTTGCCTGCGCCTGTCGTGGAGATTTCGGCGGCCTTGGTTTGAAGTCCGCCTGCCTGTAACCGACTCGCTCCGGTCATGTCCGCAAGGAGCTCGTCGATATTTCCATCGAGCGAAACACGTGATGCGCCGCTAGTGTCGAGAGCGAACTTGGGTCCGGTGAGCTGTTTTGCGGTAAGCCTTACCGCACCGCTGATCCTGGCGGCCGCTCTTGTTGGGCTGGAGATAACGACCTTGATTCCATGCGTTGGCCAGATTTGGTCGTGCGTGCGCAAATGAAGCGCGTCGCCCGAGACGTTACTCTCGACATAGGAAAGCAGGTTCTCATCGGTCGTGATGCGTAGAGCAGGGGACCCGCTTTGCCACTCGATTTCGAATGCTCCGCCGGTGTCGATCTCGGTAAAGGCGCTAATTGTTCGGTCCTCTGTTTTGATGCGTCCGTTGCCTCGAATGCCAACCCACCGGCATCCAGCAGCCAGCACGATGCACGCGGCTAAAAATATGAAAATGGTCTTCTTCATGGGAAATATGACTTTGCTAGTTACGATGCAACGGGGCCTGGCTTTGGATTCAAGAAAAATCGGTGATGCGGGCAATCCTGTCCGGCATTCGGACGGACTCGTCCGGTGGCGAGCCTGCAGAGTGCAAGCATATTCGCAGACAGGATTGTCTGCGTCACGTTCACTTCACAATCTTCAGCTTTACCGCATCCACGAGGACGTCATCGACATAGAATTCGACGCGGTAATCACCGACTGCCCAGCCGTCTTCCGGCCGCGCCAGCGTGAATGCTCCATGAGCATTTTGGCTTTCAACGCTCGCTGAAGCTTCGTCCACCTTGTAGCCTTGCGGAAAATCTTCGCCGATATTCTCCGCGATCCACACAGCTTTCACCTTTCCACCCTTTCGCAAGCGCTTTCCCTGCCAACGCACGTAAATCTGGGGTGTACCCGATGCAAACGTCGTGGTGGCTTTCCCGAATTGATCGTTTGCGAAGCTCACGGACAGCCTTTTCGACGCCGTGTCCGATTTTACCTCTGGTCGATTCTCAATCTTGGGTCGCTCCGCCAGTTCCAGGGAAATTCGCTCAAGCAAATCGCCGTCCGCAGCACGCATGGTGGTAACATCTTTAACAATTCCAATGCCCGGTACGAACCAGCGATCAATTGTCATCCGGCTGGGTGAGCTTTGCTCTCCACGAATATGGAACGCATGAAATTCTCCGGCCGGAACTTCGATATCTTCTTCTCCGGTCACGTTGTACTCCTGATGCACTTTTAAATCGCCGGCCTGACCATCGAAATTCCAGGTCGCGTCCTGCTTTAGCGGTGTGGCAACCATAGTTTGCGGCGGGTTAAACTTAACCAGTTCGCCATCAAGATTGATTCGCTCCCAACAGGTTATTGCGTGTTCATCGACGGTAAGGAGATCTGTATTCGTGATCGAACCGGCCCGATGCATTTCGAACTTGAGAAGCTCTTTCCCGTCAACGTCCTCTGTTCCATTAAGGCGGTAGAGTACTGGCAGCCGAACTTTTCCATCGGCGTCTGATTTCAAATTCGAAATGGTAAGGCCTTTTCCAAGTTCTTCCGTCATACTGTATCGCCATGTTGTCCCGGGATTAATGGGAATGAGCGGAGCAGCCAATGCCGAGGCAGACAAAGACATCAAAGCAAGAACCAACCTCCATTGCGGCGCGCCCAGCGCTGGCACCCTACCAATCTCACGCAATCTGTGTAGTCTGCGAACGATCATGTCCCAGAAATATTGCACATCGATGTCGATCCTCGTCCTCGTTTTTTCTCTAGGCGTCAGTGGTTTCTCGGCAGACGCACCAAAATCCGATCGGCGTGTCGTTGTCGTCGTGTGGGACGGAATGCGGCCTGACTTTGTCAGCGAGAAAACAACTCCCACACTTTGGCAGCTTGCCCGCGAAGGGGTCACTTTTCGCAATCACCATCCGGTTTATCCCAGTGCAACGATGGTGAACGGAACAGCACTGGTGACGGGTGTTTACCCCGGCAAGAACGGCGTGCTCGCAAATTATGAGTACCGCCCGGAAATTGATCGCAGGCGATCAATTAATGTCGAGAGCCCGGCGGCCGTGAGCAAGGGAGATGAACTATCCGGCGGTAAATACATTTCTGTTCCAACGATCGCCGAGCTCGTTCAACGCGCAGGTGGGCGAACGGCGATTGCCAGTGCGAAGACCGTTGGTCTTTTGCTAGATCGACAGACCGGTATTGGGCCTGCAAAAAACTGCGTCACGCTTTTCGCAGGGCAGACGCTTCCGCGTGACGCGCTTACTCCCATCGTCGCCGCGCTTGGCCCATTTCCAGCCGCACACTTACAACACGATGCTTGGACGACCAAAGCAGTGACAGATTTCCTTTGGAAGGATGGCGTGCCGGCTTTGTCAGTGATTTGGCTGGGCGAGCCCGATCTAACCGAGCACGAATCTGCGCCCGGCGCACCCCCGGCGCTCGCTGCAATCAAATCCTCGGACGAAAATCTCGCTGCAATTCTTTCGGCATTAGATCGACAAGCTGCGCGTGAAACAACGGATCTGTTTGTTGTTTCTGATCATGGATTCTCGACGATCAGGCGCTCGATCGATTTACGAAAAATCCTGAGCGACGCCGGTTTCGCTGCTAAGACTGAATTTGATGGCGAGCCGAAATCTGGAGACATCATGCTGGTTGGAAACGGCGGCAGCGTTCTCTTTTACGTCGCAGGACACGACGCGACGGTGACGCGGCATCTTGTTGAATTTTTGCAGCAATCCGATTTTGCGGGAGTCATTTTTACCAAGCAGGGTTTGGCAGGGACCTTCCATTTCGAGGACGCCAAAATCGACAATCCGCATGAGCCGGACGTTGTCCTGGCTTTCCGCTGGAACGATTCGAAAAATCAGTTCGGCGCTCCGGGAATGATCGATGCCGATTGGCAACGCGAAGCGGGGAAGGGGACTCACGCCACGCTCAGCCAATTCGACATGCATAATACGCTGATCGCGGCAGGGCCGGACTTTCGTCGCGGTCAAACCGACGATTTGCCCACAGGCAATGTCGATCTTGCGCCGACAATTTTGCACATTCTTGGAATTAAGGCGCCGCAAGAAATGGACGGCAAAGTTTTGTCCGAAGCAATGGTTAACACCGATCAAGTCCCGGCTGGAGAAAAAGCGGAAACGAAAACAATCGAAGCCAAAAAAGATTTCGCGGCGGGAACGTGGCGACAATCGCTTCGAATTTCACGTGTTGGTTCAACAATCTATCTCGATGAAGGCAACGGCTCATTTGTTCCGGAGAGAAGGAAAGAAGGAACCGACAACCGATAGCTGGATCTGTTACGCCTCTCCCCTTGGTGAAGGGGAGAGGATTGAGGTGAGGGGTTTGGGAGCCTCGCAACGAGTTGTCTAAATAACCCTCACCCTCCCCCGTCTCCCTGGGCAGGGGAGGCGACCGATACGCGCGCAGAAAATTGACGAATACACCGTTACGAATCCCGCAAGGAAAGACTCATTGACATCAGAATTCGCGAGACCTAGCCTCGCAATCGTGCTTCGACAGGTCGGTCGCATAGCTACCATCGGTGCGCTTTGCTGCGCGATCGGGTTGCACTGGGTCGCTCTTCAATCGGTCGCGTGGGCGACGATGATCCTTGATTATTCAAAGCGCGCGCCGCTATGCCAGGCAATAACTCAAACTTTCGACGGCGCGCATCCATGTTCGCTTTGTCACGTGGTCAGCAAAGCAAAAAATTCTGAAAAGAACCGGGATTTTCAATCCCCAGCGCCGAAGATCGATATGATCTGTGCGCCTCTCGCGAATTGTATTGTCCGACTATTCGTTCCTTTCCAATACGCCGCAGATCATTCGTTCTCGTTTGAGTTCGGGCACTCGCCGCCCGTTCCTCCACCGCGCTCGCTCCTGAGCTAGTTCGCGTGCAAGTCGGTTGCGCCGTGTGAGTGCACGGATTGCAGCCCCACGCCAATTACAAACTCGGGACACTGCTGCCTCGATGCGACGGCGTCTCCCATCTCAGGAGCAATCGAATGAAAAATTTACGCACGCTTTTACTTCTAATGTTCGTTTGTGCCGGCATGGCAAGGAGCAGCGCGTGCGATCTATGTGGCTGTTATACGCCGCAACTGAACGCCATGCCAGAGATGAACTATTCACTTTTACCATCGTGGACGAGGGGATGGTACGGAGCGGTTGGCGAGCAATTCACTCGCTTCGGCACGCTGCAGCTTGATGGAGAGGAAGTCGCGAATCCAACCGGTCAGTACTTGAACAGCTCCATCACCCAGATGGTTGCTGGTTATCAGATCAACAGCCGGTTCGCGTTGCAGATCAATGTGCCACTCATCTACCGCGAATTTAAGAGGCCGGAGGGGTTTGAGATTCAGCAAGGGACAGTTTCAGGTCTTGGTGATATGTCGCTTCTACTCAAAACGGTTATCTTCCATTACTCTTCGCCAACTCAACGAAGCTTCGAGTTTTACGGTGGCAAAAATCCAGTCGCAGTCGAACACGAACCGGACTTTACTGCTTCGGCGGTTTTGCTAACGGGAATCAAGTTTCCCACCGGCGACAGCAGCCGGCTGGAAGAAGAGTTTCACGAAATCGAAATCCCGGGCGCTCCAGAGAGTGGCATTCACGGCCATGATCTGACCCTCGGCACGGGATCGTATGACGGCCTGTTCGGCGAGCAAAACGCGCTGCGTTACAAAAATTTCTTTCTGGAAACGAATGTGCAATTCACCTTGCGTGGCGACGGCACCCATCAATATCACTTTGCCAACGATTTCATTTGGGACGGCGGCCCGGGATATTACATCGTTCGCAATCGCGACACGATTTTTGGGATCCAGTGCGTGGCTTCCGGTGAATACAAAGATGTCGATCGGTTCCGCGGTAAAGCAGCGGAAGACACTGGTATTACTTCAGTCTTTCTCGGTCCTCGTTTGGTGGCATCGCGCGGCCGGTGGAGCGCGGAGCTCGCCGCGGATCTCCCGGTTTTCATCCATAACACGTCACTGCAGGCCGTTCCTGATTATCGTTTGCACGCCGGAATTTCTGTTCAGTTTTAGGCGGCAAACCACTCTCGAAATGTCATTCTGATCCCGCAGTCGCGGGAGAAGAATCTCAGATGTTTTCTGAGTGAATACTCCTCAGAGGAATAAACAGAGATGTTTCACGAAGCCTGTCCTGAGCGAAGCCGAAGGGCTCAACATGGACAACGACGCATGGGATCGACCTACGACCAGGTGATCAGGCGAAGCTCGTGCGTTTGCATCAAGCAGGGATGCGTTGGCATGACGCGCACGCTAAAGCCATACGTGCCGCTTTCAGACGCGGGGACTGCTCCCTGGTAAATGTAATTGCCGTTTCCATCCGCGTTGCCGGTTTGATTGAGGAGTGTCGCCGAAGGATTGCGAATGTCGCCGTTATCAACCTCGCCATGGTAGGCCTCCACTCGCACATGTTGTGGATCGACGGCGCCGAGATGAACTCGCGCCGTGATTTCCAGTGATTCACCGACCAAAATGCTTTGCCGATCTTTATTGCCTATCTGAACATCCGAAATTTTTACCGCCGGCCAATCCTTGCGTATTTGCGTCTTCCATTGGCTTACGTGGGTCGCAGCGCCGCAGCCGTCCCGGGAAAAATTCTCGTACGATCTCGCGGCCGGAATATAGAGTTGCTCGGTGTATTCCTTCACCATCCGCTGCGTGTTGAAGACCGGCGTAACACTGCGGATTGATTCCCGCATCAGTTGCAGCCAGGCGAGAGGAAGTTTGCCGTCCGGTTTCGCGTAATAGAGAGGAACGATTTGGTTTTCCAGTAATTGGTAAAGACTGCTCGCGTCCACTTCATTCTGAAATTCCGTGGTGCCATTATTGATCTCCGCGCCAATGGCCCAGCCGTTGCTGCCGTTGTACCCCTCGCGCCACCAACCATCGAGGACGCTCAGGTTGATTCCGCCATTGGGGGCAGCCTTCATTCCGCTGGTTCCGCTCGCCTCCAGAGGACGCAATGGATGATTCAGCCAAAGATCGACACCCTGCACCAGGCGGCGCGCGATGTAGCTATCATAGTCATCCAGAAAGACGATGCGATTTTCCAGGCCGGCTTCGTGGCTTAATCTGTAGACTTCCTGAATGAGCGCCTTGCCGGCTTCATCACGTGGATGCGCTTTGCCTGCAAAAATGAATTGCACAGGGCGAGTCGCGTCATTCAGCAATCGCTTCAAGCGTTCCTTGTCGCTGAATAAGAGTGTCGCGCGTTTATAAGTCGCGAACCGGCGCGCAAACCCAACGGTCAAAATTTCCGGATCAAGAATGCGATTGACCCTGCGAATAGACTCGGGCGATTCTCCCAATCGTTCGCGCCGCCGCCGTTCCCGGTCGCGGACAAATTCAATCAGGCGGAGCTTGAGTCTTTGATGCGTGTCCCAGAGCTGAGCGTCGGGAATATCGAAGACACCGCGCCAGAACTCCGGCTCGGTGAGGTGTTCCTCCCATGTCCCAAGATGCTTGTCATAGAGTGCCGCGAACTCCGGCGCCATCCAGGTCTTGGTATGGACTCCGTTTGTGATGTTGGTAATCGGCACTTCGTGGACTGGAACGCCGGCCCAGACATCTTTCCAAAGGGATCGGCTAACTTCGCCGTGTAATTTGCTTACTCCATTGGCGTGCCGGCTAAGACGGAGCGCCAGGATGGTCATACTGAAGGGATCATTTGGATCGAGCCGGGTCTGACCGAACGAGAACAGCTCGTCGAACGGAATGTTTAGTTCCTTGGCGAAATTACCGAAATATTTCCGCATCATCTCGCGCGGGAACGAATCATTGCCGGCGGGAACCGGAGTGTGCGTGGTGAAAACATTGGCCGCCGCTACCAGTTGAAGAGCTGAATAAAAATCGAGCTTCTTCTCCACAACATTGAGACGAATACGTTCGAGTGCCAGAAAGGCCGAGTGCCCTTCATTCATGTGAAACACAGCCGGTTGAATGCCGAGCGCCGCAAGCGCCTTGACGCCGCCAATTCCGAGCATGATCTCCTGACGCATGCGCATCTCCAGATCGCCGCCATATAGCTCGGCAGTAATCAATCGGTCCTCGGCGTTGTTTTCCGGAATATCGGTGTCCAGGAGATAAAGACTGACCCTTCCCACGCGCAATTCCCAGAGCCTGGCAAAAACTTGCCGATCCAGAATCGGTACCGAAATTAGTCCCGCAGTTGCGGGATTACCACGGAGGGCTTCACGGATTGGGAGGTGATAAAAATTTTGATTCAGATTGATCGCTGCCTGAACGCCGTCCTTGTCGATCTGCTGGCGGAAATAGCCATGCCGATAGAGCAGGCCGATCGCAACGAAATTCAAATCCAGGTCGCTCGCCGATTTGCAATGGTCGCCAGCGAGTATGCCAAGACCACCGGAATAATTCGGGATCGATTCATGAAAACCAAACTCAGCCGAGAAATAGGCGATCGGACTCTTGATCGCGCTTCCGGCCCCCGTCTTTCCATAAGTATCGTGGCGCCCGAGATATTTCTCGAATTCGTCAAAGACCTGCTTCAACTCGCGCAGAAAAGTTTTGTCCTGTGCGAGCTCTTCCAGCCGGGATTGCCGCGAAAGCTGGAGCATCCGGACGGGGTTATGATTTGTTCGGTTCCAAAGCTCCGGATCCAGATGACGGAACAGCCGGCGCGCGGCCGGTTCCCACGTCCACCAGAGGTTGAAGCTCATCTCGCGCAACGGCTCAAGCGCTGCCGGCAGGATGGGAGTTACGTTATACGTTTGAAAAGTTGGCATGCGAATTCCTGTAGCCGGGTCGGTGAACCCGGGTCACTGACAAATTTTCACAAAAGGTAGCCAAGAAAAACGAAGATTCTATTGCGAACGACGTTGTGTCGAGGAGTCGCGCCTTGCCCGAAACATTTTGGACCTTAGTGTCCGTCGGAATCATCGATCCCGGCTGCAGTTCTCGGCGCGAGAATAAGCCCAAGAAAGAAGCCCGCGATTAATCCGCAAAGATGTGCCGCCATGCTCACTTGTGGCGTTGAAAGATCGAATGCGACTTGAATCACGATGATCATTACGATGTTTCCCAGGCGTTGTTTCGCCTGCGGCGCATGACGATGTCTTACCAGAAACCCCGCCAACGCGCCGACGATTCCCATGATACAACCCGACGCTCCGACGAGTTGCGAGACTTGTACGAAACCGAGTATCGTCAAACCCACAACGCCCGCGCTCGAGGCAAGGCCTGAGATCAAGTAGCATACAACAAATCGCATTGTGCCGATCGATCGCTCCAGGGGCGGGCCAAGAATATAAAGCGCGAAAATGTTGAAAAGCAGATGGGTAAAACCCCCGTGCAAGAATAGCGCAGTAAAAAGCCGCCAGTATTCTCCCTGGACTACAACGGCATAAGGCTCAAGTGCTCCGACTCGATGTAGCACGTCCGGGTTGTTCAGATCGCCAACGGAAATCTCGAAAAGGAATGTGACCGCGTTGAGCAGAATCAACACGAGAACTGCCGGAGCGCTTCGGAGCTGGCTATGCCGGATGCGCTCCCCCAGTGGAGCAGAACCAAAAGCCACTCGCTGAGTTTGGCGAGATTCCAAATGCCGAAATAATCGGACCTGATCGCGCAACTCAGCGGTCGGATGCAAGATTTGAAGAATTGCGCCAAGTTTTGCAGCCGATCTGTAGTCTCCCCGTGCGGCGCGCTCTGTCACTTTGCGTAATCCAATCGCCGGAAGAAAGAGAAGAGCGAACCACGCGATGCCGCCGATGTACCCGGCAGCATTGCGCAGAAAAAGCCAGGCGACACACGTGATCGCTAGAACGATGAGTGCGCCGACACGCCAGCCGCGATAAGGCGTATGGGGACGCCATGCCCGGGCCAGCACCAGCAGCGATGAAATCACTGCCAGAAAGAGAAAAATATGATTTAGATCCATCAGTGATTCGCGATTCGTTTTAACGTTACATTGTTACAAGGTTAAACAGATTAACGATTTAAGGGTTCAACAATTCAACGATCGGAAGTTCTCGTTGTAACTTTTTTGACCTTGTGACTTTTTTAGCCTTTTTAACGCTCGAATATGGTTATTACTGTCACCGACTATCTCGATGTTGTTTCGTCCTGGTGTTTCTGGTCTGAGGCTACCTGGGCGGAATTGAAGAAGCGTTATGGCGACCGCGTCGAGTTTCAGTGGAAGATCGCGTTGATGGATCCAAGTGGGTTGCCAACTTCGCGCGAGCAGGAGCAATGGTTCTATCGGCGCAGCGGAATGATGATGCATTCGCCGTTCATGCTCAATACCGATTGGTACGATCCTAGTCTGCCGGAATGGCTCGCGCCAAATTGCGTGGCCGAAGCCGCCAAGGACTTTGGTTTTGTCGATGATCGCATTCGTCTCGCGCTATCTCATGCAGCGCTGCGCGAAGGCAAAAAGGTGAGCGATTGGGAAGTCGCCGCAGAGATTGGAGCGGGCGCCGGCAAGATTGACAAGAAAGAACTGCTCGAGCGTGCGCGGTCGTCCGGGATCGATAACCGCGTTCGAGCATCGACGGCAGAATTTCGTGCGCTCCAGATCACCCAACGCCCGGCGTTTGCGATCGACACGGACATTGGCGATCGCGCGGTGTTTTCCGGAGTTGTAAAACTCGAGCCCTTGACAGCTACGCTTGATTCAATGCTCGATGACGCCACTGCGTACGCGGCGCATAAGGCGCATTTTGGCGACCCGCCGGTAAAATGAACGTTTGGAGGATCGAAACGTGATTGTCACGAGATTCGCCTTGCCAGCGCAAGATTGTTGCCTACAACTTCCCTTCGGCTCGCGATATTAATGCGAGCTCTTCGTCGCGGTGAATCGCAGCCGTGGCGAGGTTAGAGTGTCAAGGCGTTTGCCGAGGGTGGCGCCGGGGATGCGATAAATGAAAATACGGCGGTGCGGTACACTCCCGCTTCGCCAGCCAGGAGCTAGTTCAAATCTGCAACCACAAATTCGTGTAAACGGTCGGATCCGCGCCCGGGAAGTCCGAGTCATTATAGGGTCCACCGGCGAACAGCTTGGCGTCATCAAGCTAACTGACGCCTTACGTAAAGCTCATGGTCTTGGCCTCGATCTGGTAGAAATTGCTCCAACGGCCAATCCACCGGTGTGCAAGATCGTCGATTTTGGAAAGTTCCGGTACGATATTTCCAAGCACACCAAGGATAAAAGGCCAGCCGGCGCGAAGCTGAAAGAAATCAAGTTTCGAGTAAACATCGACGATCACGATTATCTGACGAAAATCCGGCACGGCGAAGAATTCCTGGAGCGCGGAAATAAGGTGCGGGTGCAGCTGCAATTTCGCGGCCGCGAAATGGCGCACCAGGAATTTGGCATGCAGCTCGTGCTGAAAGTTCGCGATGATCTCTCCGGAATGTCGCAGGTGGAAATGAATCCAAAAATCACCGGCCGCAATATTACCATGACCCTGGCGCCCCTCCCGGCCAACCGGCGGAAGAGGCGGTTCACCGAGCCGGAAAACCCAGCCGAAAACGAGGAAGCCGTTGCTTCGCCGACGGACGCCTGAACATCGAAGATTATCCTGCGCCTTCGGCGGCCTGTTCGCCATCAGTCCGGGCTCTCCACGGCGAGTCTTCGACCGGACTGGCATTTTCGCAGAAGTCGATCCACCTTGGAAAGCGCAGTGGAACGGTGTTGGCCTCAACGCATTGCTGCAAATTGCCGACCTTGCAGTGTGACTGAACGATTACGGCTTATGCGGCGTGTGCGCACCCGCCGGGGAAGTCTTAGTTGAAGCCGCCGGCGGTGGAGGAGCCGGCGTTGCTCTCATGGATTGCAGCGTTTCCAAGCGCTTTTTGCGGCTGATCGCTTCCTGATTTTTCGGATCAAGTTTCAGCACCTTGTCGGCGTCAGCCATCGAATTCTTGATGTCGCCTTTAACCTCGTAAATGTAACTGCGGTAACCGTAATACCGAACTTCGTTCGGCTTAATCTTGATCGCCTCGGAGTAGTCGGCCAGTGCCTTGTCCATATCATTCAGTTTCATCTCGACCGCTGCGCGCTGTTCGTAAATTCGTGCGTCTTCCGGACTGATCTTGAGCGCTTCGCCGTAGTCGTTAATGGCATCCTGAAATTGCTGGTTAGTGGCCGCGGCGTATGCACGTTGTTGAAAAACGGCAGCGAGATTTGGTGCGTATTTGTGGTCGAGAGCCGTTGCCTTGCGAAGCAAGTCGACCGCTTTCTCCCACTCTTGATTCTTGGAAGCCTCTGCGCCGTCTCGGGCAAGCTTGTTTGCTTCTTTGGTATCTTTGGTGGCTTGTGCCTCGGATAACTGAGAAGCACAAAGCGCCAGGGCCGCGACGAAAATAAAGACAAAGTTTTTTTTCATAATTTCTTTTGGACGTTGATGTTCCCAAACAATTCGAAATTCAGGTCGCGAACAGTTCGGCGCACATTAAGTCTGCTCTGGGGATGGCGGCTGTTCAACGTCGATCTTTGGTTCGGGCTCCGACCGAGCAGTGCCACTGAGCGCAGGCTCATCCACACGAGTAATTCGCATTGCGCGACCGGTGCTCTCGTCGATTTCGATTAACGCTCCATGCAGGCGCACCTCACCGCCTGCGACAGGAAACGACGCCGGCAGGTTCGAGATGAACCGTTTCATGATTGGATCAATGGCGCGTCCCAGAATCGAATTTACCGGACCGCACATGCCCGCGTCACACAAAAAAGCTGTGCCGCCGGGAAATATTTGCTCGTCGGCGGTCTGAACGTGGGTGTGAGTTCCAATGACGGCTGAAACTTTTCCGTCGAGGAACCGGCCCAGCGCGATTTTCTCACTGGTAGTCTCTCCGTGTGCGTCCACAATGATGTTTGCCGTCTCGTCGCGCATCTTCGTCACCGCTGCATCGACCGAGCGAAACGGGTTTTCCAAAATAGGCTGCATAAACGTGCGCGCTTGCACATTGATGACACCGATTTTTCCCTTGGTTGTTTCCAGGACGATCGACCCGCTCCCCGGCGCACCATCAGGATAATTCAGCGGGCGCAACAAACGCGGTTCGGTGTCGATGAACGCAAGAATTTCTTTCTGGTCCCATATGTGGTCGCCTGTCGTGATGACTGAGACGCCGGCACGTAAGAGATCAATGGTGATTCTTCCTGTTATGCCGCGACCGCCGGCCGCATTCTCGCCGTTAACGATGATGAAGTCCAAGGCGTGCCTTTCTTTTAGCTCCGGCAGCCTGGCAATTACGGCGCTGCGTCCCGGCTCACCAACGATATCGCCAAGAATAAGAACAGTTAGCATTCTGGGACCATCGTATTAAAGGAAACGAAATCCAAACAAGGAATGATGGAGGAATGACAAAATCCGAATGACGAATGACGAATTAATTCCGAATGCCGAAGTTCGAACTAGTCTCCGTCTCTATTCGGGCTTCGTCATTCTTTCGTCATTGGTTATTCGAGCTTCATCATTTTTGCTTGTAGGTCTGTGGATCTGCGCGCCATCCGCTTTTGCTGCGGATAATCTTGGAGTCCTCGGCGCGCGTCCGCGCTGGAGCGTGCTTGAACACTATCAGAAGACAATTACCCACGATGAATTCGCGCATTTAATTTACGACGTTTATTGCACACACGGATTCGCTCCCGATCTAATTGAAGTAAATACCGATACAGCGCGGATCCTGACAAACCGCGGGTCGCAAATTTTTTTTACTTTGCGGTTCGCAAGGAATGATGCCTCGCGCAGTCCGGTGCCGCGTCTTTGGACTCCCGCCAAGTTCTTGCCGCCCGCCAAAGCGGACAAGCCGCTCTCGGGCTTGCGAATTGCGCTCGACCCGGGGCATCTGGGTGGCGAATGGGCCAGGATGGAAGAGCGCTGGTTTCAAGTCGGCAGCACCCAGCCAGTGCAGGAAGGTGATCTGACTTTGAAAGTCGCGCGACTGCTCGCCCCGCGATTGCGCGAATTGGGCGCAAAAGTCTTTTTTGTTCGAAATAGCAACGAACCGGTCACAGCAAAACATCCCGATGATTTTCGGGAACTGGCCAGGAAAATCCTGATTAGAAACGGCGTGCCACAGCCCCGTTCTGATGTTCTTGACCCAAATGATCCCGAGAAAGAGCAAACAATTCGCTGGCAGAGCGAAATCTTATTCTACCGTTACAGCGAGATTCGCCGTCGGGCGGCGCTGGTAAACTTCAAGTTGCATCCCGATCTCGTTCTTTGCCTGCATTTCAATGCCGAAGGCTGGGGCGATCCAAATAATCCAACGTTGACCGACATCAACCATCTTCATCTTCTGGTAAACGGTTCCTATTTAGAGCAGGAGCTCGAGTTCGATGACGAACGCTTCGAGATGATGCGGCGACTTCTCAGCCACGCTTACGACGAGGAATTGCCGCTGGCAGACACAATTGCGGGCACAATGGCCCGGGAAACTCAACTACCCCCATACCAGTATCCTACGACGAACAGCACAACCAAAGTCGGCACGAGCGCCTACGTCTATGCGCGCAATTTGCTGGCCACGCGGCTTTATCGTTGTCCGGTGGTCTATTGCGAGCCCTACGTGATGAACAGCAAAGATGCTTTCGCCCGAATTCAGGCTGGCGATTACGAAGGAACCCGCAACATCAACGGCTCGGAACGCAAAAGTATTTTCCGTGAGTACGCAGATAGCGTGGTGGATGGATTGTTCGAATATTATTCCAAAGCGCGCGGGCAGGTCGATTGATCCAATCGCCTGTTTTGTAGGACGTGTCTGTGAATCCCGAATACTTTCGGGGCTGACACAGACAACTACAGCGCGGCTACCGCTTCGCGAATATCTTCCATCGTCACGTCGCGCGACACGCGAGCAGCTCCTATTCTCGGCGTGACAACGAATCGAATTTTTCCGCCCTCAAATTTCTTATCGAACTTCAACGCGTTGAAAATTTTCTTGTGTGGAAAATTTTTCGGCAGAGACGTCGGCAACTCGAATCGCTGCAAAAGGTCGATGACGGCGTCACGTTGACTAGGCGGCAGGCCGGCCCTTTTAATTGAAACGGCGCATGCGGCGACAATTCCGAGGCTAAGGGCTTCCCCATGAAGAAATTTCCGGTAATTTCCCGCGCGCTCAATCGCGTGAGCCACTGTATGACCAAAGTTAAGAAGAGCACGTTGGCCCGTCCGGTCGTGTTCGTCTTTAGCAACGACCCTCGATTTTATTCGTATGTTTCTGCAAATCAGTTGTTGTAGGGCAAGCGCTCCGCTTGCCTCCCAGTTTCGAAGCATGCCGAACATTCTCGCGTCCGCGATAATCGCGTGCTTAATGATTTCGGCGAATCCCTGATTGAACTCGCGACGGGGCAGGGTTTTTAGAACATCAAGATCTTCAATCACCAGCGATGGATGGTGCACTGCGCCGATCAGATTCTTTCCATTAGCGGTGTTCACTCCAGTCTTTCCGCCAATTGAGCTGTCCACCATCGCAAGCAATGTCGTGGGAACCTGGATATGAGGAATGCCTCGATGATAAACAGCCGCCACAAACCCGGAGATATCACCGATGACGCCGCCACCGAGACCAATGATAAAAGATCGGCGATCCAATCCTGCAGCGATCATCTGATCGCAAATCGCGCCGACTTGCTTGAGTGTCTTCGATTTCTCGCCAGCCGGAATCGTGATCAGAATCGGGTGAAAACCAAATGATGCTAAGCTTTGTAGGACCCGATCGGCGAAAAGCGGCGCGACCTTCTTATCGGAAATTATTGCGCACGTTTTGCAGGGAAGACATTTGCGTACACGCTTGCCGACCTGCTCAATCAAGTCTGAACCTACGAGCGCGGGATAACAATAGCCGGCGCCGCGAATTTCCGCGGTTGCTACGGATACGGAATGTACGGAGTCCACTGGTCCGGCTCACCTGGGTTCGCCGTAGTACTCGTGAATGCGGTCCAAGACATCATTTCACAATGAAGGTCAGCAAAAAGCGCGTTGATTCGCCTGCGACTGCTGAATGTACCGCCGGTGGCAACTCCCCCGGGACTACTTGTTACCGTTCCGCCATTTCCCAGAAGAGTAACGCCCGGCGCAGCTGTCGTCGCGACGCCTTGGAAATTGACGGTTGCCGCGCTGGATTGAGCCGGCGCGAACAATATGAACGCTGTAGGTTTGGTAATTTTGCTAGCGGACATTGCGGCGCCACCCGGGTAGATTTTGGCATTAACGCCATAGCTGATCGGCGTTGTTGCGGTCCCCAATTCCGAGGAAGCGCGCTTATCGAAAGCCGATTGAAAACCGCGCCAAGCCGAGAAGTATTTCGGGTTTAGTTGCGACGACCACGCGGTCCCGGGCAAAAATAGAATGCCGTCGCTGTCGTTTAAATATGTTTGTGTTGCGAGTCCGATCTGACGCAAGTTGCCCATGTCTTTTGTCGCTTTTGCGCGCTCCGACATGGTGGTGTAGGCCGGATAGACCATCGCCATCATGATAACGATGATCGCCAGAACGACGATTACCTCGATGAGGGTGAAAGCACGCGCCAATTGGGAATTCCTAGCCATTGATCTGGTTGGTTCGGACGCATGATATTGATCATGAGTCGGAAGAGAAAGCGAAAAAGAGCCGGGCACAAGGAAGATGCTTGACAATACACTTTCCAGTTTGTGTATGTAGATCATGCCAGACGAAGTGCCCACTCAATCTCCGCCTCCGCCAGGTCCTGAACCCGGGACGACGGCAAAATCTACATCGACCGGTTTACCTTCCAATGTGGCTGCAGCCATCGCCTGTATTCCGTTGATCGGCGGCATCATCTTTTATGTTCTCGAAAAGCACGATAGTTTCGTGCGCTTTTATGCGATGCAATCGATCATTTTTGGCGGTGCATGGCTGCTGTTCAACGTGGCCGCGCAAATCGTGTATTTTATTTTTGGAAGCATTCCGGGAATAGGCGGCATTCTCGTATTTTTCTGGTCCATTTTGTCAGGCTTAGTACATATAGCGTTCCTCATTATTTGGATTGTTGTGACGGTAAAAGCATTCACCGGCGTGCGCTGGGACATTCCTTACGTCGGTCCAATTGCACGCAAACAGATAGACGCCACTTAACCTGTTCTAGGGCGTTTCTAGGAATCCCGAATGCTTTCGGGACTGGCACGGCCGCCCTACAATTCCGTCACCGCCCCAGTAACTTAACCACCACTTCGGTCAAGATCAGTTCGTGATCAAGCTGCGTGGTAACCAATTTAATATTTGCGGCGAGACACGCCTGCATGGCTTGAATTAATTGGGTCGTTTCGAATCGGTCCGCCTTTTGTGCGGCGATCCCGAGCGCGTAGGCGTTGATCGAGCCATCTCTCTTACGAGGCAAATGATCCGTTGCCTCCCCGGGCAGGCGGTTGATTGCCGAGATGAACTGGAACGGGGAATGCGGCCGTGGCAGGCGATATCGTTCCATCAAATCCTTCGCGAGTAATAAATTGCGGATCGTGGGAACGATTGCCACCAGCAAGATGCCGATGGCGCTTTCGCCTTGATCCAACAAACGTCGCACCAGCTTCAGCGATAGTTGGAGATCGCGCGCCGCCAGCGCATTACTCAACTCAAAAATGACGCCCGCGCGCGAAAGCGGCACTAGCTCGCGGACGAGTTCAGTATTCACTCCGCGATCTTTTCCAAGAAAAGTGTCGATCTTTTCCAGTTCGTTATCGATCTGTCGAGTATCGCCACCAGTCAGCAACACAAAAAGATCGAGCGCGTCCTCGTCGAATTGGAGTTTTCTTTTCTTTGCGCGCTGCTGAACCATCTCGAGTGCTTCTTCTTCCCATCCACTCCGGCCGGAGTCGAGCCGGTCAAACACCTGCACCTCCCCGCGTTTGAGCAGCGTCTTGTAAAAAGAACGGCGTTTATCCACATCAATGGCGCTTATCAAGAGTGTGCTGCCGGGGCCGAAACCGCTGTCGACCAACTCGGATAATTCCTCCAAGGCTGATTGCACCGCGGCCGAGCGCGCTTTTTGATCGTCACCGAGAAAATTAACGTTCTTCAACCAAACCACTTTTGTGCTGCCAAAAAAAGGCAGTGTTTGCAGTGCTTCGATTGCGGATCTTACGCGTCCTTCAGCCTGATCGGCGTTGTCGGCGGCCCCATCAATAACTTCCAATCCAAAATCGCCTGCGGCCGGTGGCGTCAAATTAGACGCGAGCTCTGCGGCCACGCGCTTAACTTCTGCTTCATCGGTACCGAGTACGGCATGTATGTTTGCGCTTGCCGCCTTGGTTTTTACTTTCGGCATTACGATTTCATCGCATGCTGATTACGGCATTACAAGATTGCCTTGGTCCGGAACAAGTTGGCGCAAGATCACGTCTGCGCGCCAAACCTATTCGCCTGCACTGCGCTGCACCGTCGCTCGTGTGTATTCGCGATTCAGCTTGGCAATAAAGCTGGCGCTAATCTCGGCGGGGCAAACCGCTTCACATTCGTATGTATTGGTGCAATTGCCGAATCCTTCGGCATCCATCACGCTGACCATTCGCAGCACGCGACTGTCTCGCTCCGGATGGCCCTGCGGTAAAAACGATAGATGCGAGATCTTAGCAGCGGTGAAAAGCATGGCCGATCCGTTAGGACACGCCGCGGCGCACGCACCGCACCCAATGCAAGCCGCCGCTTCCATCGCCAGATCGGCATCATGCTTCGGAACCGGAATCGAGTTTGCCTCTGGCGCGGAGCCTGCGCGCTCGGAAATAAATCCCCCAGCCTGTATGATGCGATCCAGTGCGCCGCGATCGATTACCAAATCTTTTACAAGCGGGAACGATCCTACGCGAAAAGGCTCGACCGTGATCTTCGCGCCGTCGCGAAACTTTCTCATGTAAAGTTCGCACACCGCGCCAGGATGATCGGGTCCGTGTGGTTCGCCGTTGATCGTGAGAGAGCAAGTGCCGCAAATACCTTCACGGCAATCCGAGTCGAACGCGATCGGTTCCTTTCCGCCTTTGACCAGCGTCTCATTGAGAATGTCGAGCATTTCGAGAAACGAGGTGTTCGGCGAAATGTCGCGCACTTCGTAATCGACGAGTTTGCCACGTGATTTCGCATTTGGCTGGCGCCAAATTCTCAAGCGGAAGTTCATAGTTGAGAGTTGAGTGTTGAGAGACTGAAATTCCGCATGCAATTACTTCGAGGCCAAGAGGGATCTGCGTAGGCCGCTCAGCATTCGGCTCTCCTCCTCCGCTGCCGCGTAGATTTTTCGGAAATTGTCATCGCTGAGAAAATTCTGACATCGGGCGACAAAACACTCAGAAACGACTTCGAAGACAGAACCGCCCGCGATTTCGATAAAGCGCGCAAAGTCAACCTTGGAACTTCGTGAGGACCCCTCCGCGATGTTCGAGGAAATTGAGACGGCAGCCCGACGGAGTTGAGTCGTTAGACCGAACCGCTCTTCGGTCGGAAAGCCGCGAGTATCCGTATAAATGAGGTCGGCGAATTCAATCGCCTTTTGCCAGACGTCTAGTTTTTCAAAGTTAAACATATTCTTCTCCTTGTTTTGTCTTTCATCTCTCAACTCTCAACCAACAACTCTCAACTTCACTTATAGCTTCTCTGTGTTAAGTGCACGGTTTCGAAATTGAGGGGCTCGCGATGCAGTATGGGTCCCGCGGTCGCGGGATCGCCTTGAAATTCCCACGCAAACACAGCCGCATGATTTTCGTCGTCGCGCAGCGCTTCGCCTTCCGGTGTCTGATGTTCTTGGCGAAAATGTGCGCCGGCAGATTCGTCGCGCTGCAGTGCGTCGATGCACATCATCTCGGCGAATTCCAGGAAATCGGCAACGCGTCCAGCACGTTCCAGGGATTGATTGAAATCGTCGCCTTCCCCGGGCACGCGTACCTCGTTCCAGAATTGTTCTCGCAGTTCGGGGATTTTTTTAAGCGCTTCGCGCAAGCCCTTTTCGTGACGCAACATTCCGCATTTGTCCCAGAGAATCAGACCTAGTTCGCGATGGAACGAGTCAACGGAACGAGTGCCGTTGATGTTAAGGAGCTTCTCGATTCTTTTGCGAACACTTTCCTCTACTGCCCGAAACTCTGAACAATCCGGCGACGGCCGTTTTCCCATCTGGCCGGCCAGGTAATTCGGCAGCGTGTTCGGCAAAACGAAGTAACCATCTGCCAAACCTTGCATGAGAGCGCTGGCACCGAGTCGGTTGGCGCCGTGATCGGAAAAATTTGCTTCACCGATTACAAACAACCCGGGCACATTGCTCATTAGGTCGTAATCGACCCATAGCCCGCCCATCGTGTAATGGACGGCGGGGTAGATCCGCATCGGCACTTTATAGGCGTCTTCGCCAGTGATCTTTTCGTAGACCTCAAACAAATTTCCGTAACGCTCGCGGATTGTATGTTCTCCCAGGCGCTTGATAGCATCGGCAAAATCGAGATAGACGCCGCGACCACCTGGACCAACGCCGCGGCCTTCGTCGCAAACCTCCTTTGCCGCGCGCGACGAAATATCACGCGGCGAAAGATTCCCATAACTCGGATATTTGCGCTCGAGATAATAATCGCGATCTGTCTCAGAGATTTCGCGTGGCGCCCTGTCGCGGTCCTCCTTGCGCTTCGGAACCCACACGCGTCCGTCGTTCCGCAGCGACTCGGACATCAGTGTGAGCTTCGATTGATATTCGCCACCGACAGGGATGCACGTGGGATGAATCTGCGTGAAGGCTGGGTTCGCAAAGAGCGCGCCCCTTTTGTAGGCGCGATAGGTGGCGGTGACGTTGCAGCCGCGGGCGTTGGTTGAGAGATAAAACACGTTTCCATATCCGCCAGTGGCGAGCACGACAGCATCCGCCGCGTGTCTCTCGATTTTTCCGGAACACAGGCTTCGGGTCACGATTCCCTTGGCGTGTCCGTCGACAACCACCAAATCGAGCATTTCGGTCTGGGGAAACATCTGAACCGTGCCGGCCGCGATTTGGCGGCAAAGCGCCTGATAACAACCGAGCAGAAGCTGCTGACCGGTCTGTCCGCGTGCGTAGAAAGTTCGCGACACCTGGGCGCCGCCAAACGAGCGGTTGGCCAGCAGTCCGCCATATTCTCGGGCAAACGGCACGCCCTGCGCGACGCATTGGTCGATGATGTTATTGGCGATCTCAGCGAGGCGATACACATTCGCCTCACGGGAACGAAAGTCGCCGCCCTTGATGGTGTCGTAAAACAATCGATAAACGCTGTCGCCATCGTTCTGATAATTTTTCGCCGCGTTGATCCCGCCCTGAGCTGCAATCGAATGCGCGCGTCGCGGCGAATCCTGAAAGCAAAAACATTTCACCCGATAACCGAGCTCGCCCAGTGTGGCCGCAGCCGATCCACCGGCCAGACCGCTTCCTACAACGATGATCTCGAATTTTCGCCGGTTATGTGGACTAACTAATCGTGAATGGTCGAGATGATTTCGCCATTTCTGGGCGAGCGGCCCGGGCGGAATCTTAGCGTCGAACCTTCCAATCATAGCTGTTGGGCCGGTTTAACCCACCCGAGCAGGACAGCGATGGGGATCGACGTATAACCGATAAACATGAGCCACGCGAAAATTCGGCCGCCCAAGGCGAGACGCGGCGTCAGTTTCTTATCGTTCAATCCAAGTGATTGAAAAAAGCTGGATGATCCATGGCTCAAATGGAGCGTAAGCAGAAACAAACCGAGCACGTAAAACCCCGAGACATAATAATTTTGAAAGCCGTACACCATCATGGAGTAAACGTCGTAATGCCCGAGGGGGTCAGCCTTCAGCAAGCCAAACCGGGGATCAGCTATCCGCACTGTGAAATGCGCGAGATGATAGATAATAAACGCGAGCACGATTAGTCCGCTCATCACCATGTGACGCGAAGCGAACGTTGCTTTGACGTAGCGCTTGTCGATGTACGGCTCAGGCCGGGCACGCCGGTTTTCAATCGCCAGCCGGATGGTCACGTAGATGTGAATAATGACAATGGCGAGCAGAAAAATTCGAATCAACCAAAGCAAGGGGCCGAGATCGTGCAGATGTTGTGAGTAACCGTTGATCCAGTCCGGCCCGATGAAAATCTGCAAATTCCCGAGCAAATGTCCGATCACGAAAAGGATCAGAATGATTCCGGTAACCGCGACGATTATTTTTTTTCCGACCGACGAACGATAAAAAGCTACGACTATATTCACGCTAAAAAACTATACACTTGGCGAAGCCAAGGTGGAACGCGTTGTCCCCAACGCGTTGCCAAATCAAGTGCGGGTTTTGCCGCCGATTTCAGATTATGGATGCCGGTTGTAGCGTCAAGCTATAGCGATTGCTGCCTGCGGGCGCGCCTCAGGGTTACTTGCGTTGCGATTCTTTGCGTAAGACGTTGTTAAAGTGACGGGCGAGCGCGAAAAGACGCTGACGATTAACGAAATCTATCACTCAATTCAGGGTGAGAGCACCTGGGTAGGACAACCTTGTGTGTTCGTGCGGCTGACGTTCTGCGATCTGCGCTGCAATTATTGCGATACGGAGTATGCATTTTACGAGGGGAAGAAACGGACATTCAAGGAGATCTCGGATGCCGTGGGCGCGTTTCGCTGTCCTTTGGTCGAGATCACAGGCGGCGAACCGCTGCTCCAGAAGAACGTGCTGCCGTTGATGCCGATGTTGTGCGATGCCGGTCATACGGTCCTGCTCGAAACCAGCGGCGCACACGATATCTCAAAAGTCGATCCACGAGTCCATCGGATTATGGATTTGAAAACGCCGGGCAGCGGCGAAGTGGAAAAGAACCTATGGTCGAACATCGATCATCTCAGTTTGCGCGACGAAGTGAAATTTGTCATGGGATCGCGGGAAGATTACGAATGGTCGCGCGAGAAGGTACAGCACTACGATCTTTCTTCGCGCTGTCACGCTGTGCTGTTCTCACCGATCTTTGGACGGATCGATCCTCGTGAGATTGTCGAATGGATCTTGGCGGACAAGCTGGATGTTCGATTTCAGCTCCAGATGCACAAATTCATCTGGAGCCCAACACAGCGGGGAGTCTGAACGCACCGGACAGATTCTGTAGGGCGGGCTGTGTCAGCCGGCCGGTTATTAGAGGCAGCGTCTCGCAGAGACGCCCTACAATTTACCCGTGCCCTGTGGGACGTCTCGGGGGATGACACCGCAGTAAGTATGGTGGTAATTTCGGCAATATGCACGTTCGCTTGACGAAGGATTTCATCTTTGAAGCAGCCCAGACTTTGCCTAATGCGCCAGAGGGCCACAAATGCCGCGGTGTGCATGGCCACAGCTTCAAGGTCGAAGTTTCAGTGGAAGGCGATGTCGATCCAAAAACCGGATGGGTTTACGATCACGCCAGAATCAGCGACGCAATGAAACCGTTGATGAAACTGTTGGATCACGCCTATCTCAATGACATCGAAGGATTGGAGAACCCGACGATTGAAAAAATGGCCGAATGGTTTTGGAAAAAACTGGAATCGCAATGTCCTGGTCTTTGCGAAATCGTCGTGCACGAAACAGCGACCGCGCGATGCATTTATCGCGGTGAGTGATCGGCTGAATGGTTAAAAAGTTAAAATGGGTACGCTGCGTTTCTACTGTTTTAAATTTGTAAGTTTTTAACTTTTGGCCGACTTGAGTCGCGCAAAGAAATCTTCGAAGAGGGCGTCGTAGATTTTTCCACGCTCGGGATGGTATTGGACCGCGAGAGCGAATGGATAATTGCGCAGGCGGACTTGCTCGATGATTTCGTCATCGGCGCACCACGCTTCGACTTCGAAACCGTCTGCGAGCCGATCGATCGCCTGATGATGTGAACTGTTTACATTTTCGAATCGATGCTTGGCCTTGCCGTCGTAACGCAACCGCTGAATATCCTGTTCTTTTTGTTCTGGCAGCCTATGACCCGGAATATCGAGCTTGAGAGTGCCGCCCAAAGCGACATTCAGGACTTGAATACCCCTGCAAATGGCGAGAATCGGCAGCCCACGCTTGAGCGCCTTTGAAATCGCGTCGAATTCCCAGCGGTCGCGCTTCGGATCAAGATCGTCTTTGTCGATCAAGTTTGGATCGACGTTCTCCTGGCGCAGAAGTTCGGGCGTGATATCTGAGCCGCCTGTCAGGAGCAGGCCGTCCATTTGATCCATCGCGACATCGCCGTTGCGCGAGTCGAAAACATGGACGTCAGGATCTTTCGCGAAAAACGGGCGAAACCATTTTTCATCCGTCGGGCGCATCCATGTGGCGAGATTGGGCATGATGGAAATGAAGAATTATTAAATGACGAATGACGAAGGAATGACGAAATTCAAGCGCACGCTCAGAAAATATGCGCTGCTTTGAACTTCGTCATTCCAACGGCCCACAGGACCCTGGTTCTCACAAGCCCATTAATTCTCTTACGTATTTTACCGGCGGGCTGCCGTATGAGATCACCTGGTCGTTGTATTTTTTGAGATCGAAATCTGGTTTCTTCTGCTCCGCCGCGCGCAGATCGAGATGCTCAGTGGCGCCCACGAAATAAGTGGAGAGCTGAGCCGAAGTGAGTCGCGCACGTTTCCATTTCGCCACGGCTTCGCCTTCCTGTTGAAAAGTTTCTTTCATCATCAAGTCCATTGCTTCCTTCTCGGTCATGTTTCCGGCGTGAATGCTTTGATCGAGAATAGCATTGGCGATCGCGCGCAATCGCATTTTCAACTGCTGCATTTTCACTTCCGGTCCGCCATAACCCTGTTCCGCCATCATTTGTTCGCAATAGACGGCCCAACCTTCGATGAATGTGCCGCTGCGAAAGATCGCGCGGATCAAGGTCGGCGCGCGGAATTCGTTTGCGTGAGCGAGTTGCAAGTAATGACCGGGCATCGCTTCGTGCACGGTCAAATCGCGAATTTCAAAGTTGTTGTATTCGCGAAAGAACGATTCCTTCCGCTCTTTTGACCAATCGTTCGGCGTCGGTGCAACCGCGAAAAATGTTTTTCCGGCTTTATCAAGCGGACCGGGAGAATCGCAATATGCAATAGCCACGCCGCGTTTGAATTCGGGCATTGCGATCACGTCCAGCGGCGTGTCAGGAATGGTAACCAGGTTGTGCGACCTGACGAAATTCGTTGCTTCGCCAACAACGTCCTTCGCGTAACCAACTACAGTGGCGTCGTCGGGATGTTGTTCTGCAAGTTTGTCGAGTACCGCGGCCGTTACCTTATGTTTGTCCCCGAGTGTTGCAGAGTCTGCATTTGGAAAATATTTTTTGTAGAGCGGCAGCGCAGTTTCGTAGATAGCGGTTTGCGTCTGTTTCAGGTCGGCTTGTGCGCGCTTCATGATTTCTTCCATCGACAAGTCCGAAGCGAGCGCGAAATGCAGCTTTTTCCGAAACTTCTCCGCGCCGAGACGAAAATTGCCATCGGAGCGGGGCAGCAGATTGCTCTGAAGCCATTTCTTATAATCCTCCAGAGCGGCGGCAGTTTTTTCCTGTAACGGCGCCAGATCCGTTTTCATCCGCGGTGCGCGATCAAGAAGTGGCGCCAGTCCTTCACGCACGAGATTGATTGCGCCTTGCGTTTGCTCAATTGCTGTTTGGGTATGAACGCGCGGTGGGTGTTGCAAGTTGGCCTTTGCTTGAGCGATCACGCGCGGGATTTCTTCCATGCGCTGGCGCAGATTTGGAATCCGTTGTTCCGGGGGCGCGAAATCACGCGCGACCAACAAATAAAGGCTGTTGGCCAGGCTCTGCATGTAAACGAGGGGATTCCATTCCGGATCTTTCAGCTCTTCACCCCGGAAGATTTCGTAATCGATGTTCTCCTTGAGGATACGAAAGTCGACATTGTTCGCGCCGGTAAGCTGCGATCCATCGATGGCACTCAGCTTGTCGCGAAACTCTTTTTGCGTTGCCAGTTCTTTTGCCCGCGCTTCGGAGGAGTAATCAGTCAGTTGACCGTCAAACCGATGGTCCCCGAGGTCCGTCGCATCCTCCGGATTCGCCGGCAAATATTGCTCGATATAGTCGTGCGCGGTCTTTTGAAACGCGTCGTCCTGTGGAGTTCCAAATAGACTCAGGATCGACGACGACAACAAGAGCGCAGCTGCGATGATGATTCTCATCGAATTCAGCTCGGCGTGCCGCCGTGAAGAATCGGCTCCGTCGCGATTTCATCCGGCGTGAGCTGTGATTGGAGATAGGTGCGGCCCTTGTAGAAGCAGGCAACCACAACGAACACGATAGCGGCTCCAAACATCAACCAGGTGAAAAACGTAAAGTACTGATAGTCGCTGATCTTATGCGCGGCGCCTGCGCCCAAGATCCATTTATTGACTAGCCCGACGAAAAGTTCACCTGAGGCGACCGTGAGAAGCCACAGCGCCATCACGGAACTCTTCATCGTATTCGGTGCCTGAGTATAGGAAAATTCCAGACCAGTGATCGATACCATCGCTTCACCGAGCGTGAGAACGACGTACGCGAGGAACTGCCAATTGATGTGCGGTCTTAACCCTCCATCGATCCACCCTTGGATCATGACAATAACAACAAAGGAGAGGGCAGTAATGAAAAGCCCTATTCCGATTTTTCGCAACGGCGTGAGCGTGAAGACGGAATTAATCAGCGGGTAGATCAGATAATTCACCAACGGGATAAAAATGAGGATCAAAATAGGGTTTGCGGTTTGCACCTGCGCGGCCAGCAAATCCAAACCCCACCCCGCTGAAACATGAAATGGCGCAAAGCTAATGTTGATCCACGGCAGCCATGCCACGTGCAGATCCATTCTCTCGGCTTGCAACGTCCATTCGGCGCCGTTGCTCATTCCCCACAAGGCCCAAAAAACTAAAATGAAAACGTAAACCATTGCGATTCGTGCGAGCGTGACGAGACCCTCCTTGCTGAATGTTTCGCGGAGATAACCAAGCCCAGCCGGAGGCACGTGCACCATTTTCTTGCGACCGCCCCAGAAAAACAAAGTCGCGATCAACATTGCGATCCCAGGGATTCCAAATGCCCATCCCGGTCCGTACTTTGGATTGCTGAGAAGCCACGGACAAAGAAGCGAAGAAATGAAAGAGCCGGCGTTAATCGAGAAATAGAACCAGCCAAACATTTTCGACAACAGATGTTTGTTCGAATCGCCAAACTGATCGCCAACGTTCGCCGACACGCACGGTTTAATGCCTCCTGCGCCCAGACAAATCAGAAACAGGCCGATCGCGAGCATTGCTCGCTGCCCAATTGCGATCCCCCAGGAAGTGGTCAAGCACGCGAGCGTGAGATTGCCCAGGCAGTAGACGATCGAGAGCGAGAGGATAGTCCAATATTTGCCCAGCCAGCCGTCGGCGATGATCGCGCCGAGAATCGGGAGAAGATAAACGCCGAAAACGAAGTAATGCGTGTACATGTACGCCTCGTTCGAACTCATGGGCGCCAGCACACCAGACTGATTCAAAATGTAATGCGCCATGAAGACGGTCAGCACCGACTTCATGCCGTAATAGGAGAAACGCTCGGCAGCTTCGTTGCCGATGATGTACGGCACGCCCGGCGGCATGCCCGTTAAGTTTGGGGGCGATGTTGCGTACTTGTGTTTGCCCATATGATCTCCCTTGCCTAGCGACCTTCGTGCGGAACAGCTTCCGCCGGGACCGGCGAGGATGGCGATTTTTCAGACTCGGTTTTGCTTTCTTCGGACCAGACTCTCGTTGTCGGATCGGGCTGCTCCCGCTGGACTTCCGGCATCTGGCCGAGCGGATGTTTTTCGCACGATATGCAAAACAGCAGCATGCAGAGCGCAACAGCACTGAGGCCGCAGCGGAGGAAACGAGCCATCATGCGCTGGCACAGTTATCAGCCTCGCTGGTAACCTGCAAGCCGAAAGCGCGCGATTCCTCGGCCATTTCGATTGCGATCAAGGACGGCAGTTGTAGGGGCGTTCGTGTCAAACGCCCAGGCGCTTGGCACAAGCACCTCTACAAAAGATTGAAAGACGCTGCTGTAAGACTACTATCAGACGCGGTGGCTCGCACAGACAGACACAGCGCTTGGAACGAAGTCTTCGCTCTCGTTCTGCTATTCTCGGGAACCCTGCTGTTTTTTGCGCTGATCTCCTACACGCCAAAGGACGTCCCATCCTGGATCTGGTTCAGCAATATTTCACCGGCAAATCATCCTGCGCAGAATTTCATCGGCCCAGTGGGCGCAATTATCGCGGGAATCTGCTATCAATTTATTGGAGCAGCGTCGTACCTTTTGGCCGCAATCCTGCTGGGTTTCGGGGCCGCAAAACTGTTTTATCCGACTTTGCGGTTCGCGCCGCGATTGGCTTGGATCGCTTTGTTTATCATATCAGGTGCCTGTTTACTGCATGTGCAGCCGTATCATTTGCAGGGCTGGCACACCGCCTTCAACATCCAGGGACCGGGCGGTTGGATCGGATACGCTTTCACCGATCAGCACCGTGGGTTACTTCGCAACGCTCTGGGCCCACTCGGTACGCTTCTCCTGTTGATTGGAATTTACGTTACCACACTGATCCTGGTCACCGGACTGCGTCCCATTCATCTTGTTCGCGAGACGGTCGCGCTGATGCGACGCATGAGTGTAACGCTGCAGGAATGGCGATTGCGCCACAGGCTGCACAAATCCGATCTCAAGGGGAAACTGGCAATCAGTGAGCAGCAGCTCGCCAAGCAGCGGCGATTACTCGAAAAGCAATTAAAAAAGAAAGGCGTGCCCGCGTCCGAGTTGACTGGGCCAATGATTTCGCCAGAGGAACTGGCGAGTCGGCCAAAACCAAAGGTCGTCGACACAACCGCGTTGCCGAGCGAACAGGAGACGCGCAGGAAACCATCTCTCGCTGAATTGCGCGCTGGCGAACAGAAAGCAAGATCGGCTCCGAGTGTGGCGACTCCAGCTTGGAAATCCGAAAATTATGTCCTGCCTGGGATGGATTTGCTCGATGAGCACAGTCTGGAAGGACGCGGCACCTCCGATCCTTCGGAGCTGGAGAATGTCCAGCAGGTTCTAATCGAGACTTTGGGGCAATTCGGGATTGCCGTGGCGCCGGGCGATATCACAAAGGGACCGACTATTACCCGGTACGAAGTCTATCCGGCCAAAGGCGTTCGTGTGGACAAGATTGTAAGTCTCGAGCGGGACCTCGCTCGAGCCACGCGCGCCGAACGAATCAATATCCTCGCGCCGATCCCCGGAAAAGACACGGTGGGCATCGAACTGGCGAACAGCCGGAAAGTGACAGTAAAACTGCGTGAACTTTTGCAGTCATCCGACTGGGAAGAGTCAAAGGGACACGCCAGGATTCCGCTCGCTTTAGGCAAGGATGTTTACGGCAAGACGATCATTGCCGACCTGGCGCAAATGCCGCATCTGTTGGTCGCCGGTACCACTGGCAGTGGGAAGAGTGTTTGTATCAATGCGCTGATCGCCAGTATCCTCTTCCGGTTCACCCCGGAAGAACTGCGCTTTATCATAGTCGATCCCAAAGTAGTGGAGATGCAGTTCTACAATTCCTTGCCACATCTGGCTTTCCCGATCGTGACGGATCCCAAAAAAGTGTTGCTTGCCTTGCGCTGGTTGATTGATCAGATGGAGCGCCGTTACAGAATTTTTGCGCGTGTTGGCGTGCGCAACATCGTGGGTTTCAACGCGCGACCGAAAAAGCCTGTAGCCGCGGGCGCTGACCGCGGCGACGAAGACGAAGCTTCCGAAGGTCCAGGCTCAGCGCCCTCGACTACAAAGGATGAATTGCAAATTCCTGACAAGATGCCGTATATCGTGGTCATCATCGATGAGTTGGCGGATTTGATGCAAACCGCGCCTGCGGACGTCGAAAGTGCCATTGCGCGCATCACACAAATGGCTCGCGCGGCCGGTATTCACATTATCGTGGCAACGCAAACTCCCCGGGCAGACGTCATCACCGGCGTGATCAAGGCAAATATTCCGAGCCGGATCGCATTTCAGGTCGCTTCCAAGATCGACAGTCGCGTGATTCTGGATGAAAACGGAGCCGATCGATTGCTCGGGCAGGGCGATATGCTTTATCTGCCGCCAAGTGCTTCGCGTCTCATTCGCGCACAGGGCGTTCTTGTTACGGATGATGAGATTCACCGGCTGGTCGAATTTGTTTCCGCGCAAAGCCCGCCGGCTTTTGATACGGCAATGCACGAGAAGCTACAATCCACCGCGACGCCTGAGGAAGATGTGACAGATGAAGACGAAGAGTTGGTGGAAAAATGTCTGGAGATCATTCGACAGGAAAAACGCGCCTCCACTTCGCTTCTTCAGCGCCGCCTGCGACTCGGCTACACGCGCGCTGCGCGAATCGTTGATATTCTGGAGCAGCGCGGTATTTTAGGTCCCGGCGAAGGCGCCAAACCACGCGAGATTCTGGTCGATCTCGATGCTGCCGTTTAGCCGCTATTTTCTGCGCAATGACGATAGAAGGGCTTGGTAAAAAATTTCAGGAAGCGAGGCTCGCGAGGAATCTTACGCTCGACGAAGCAGCCCGGATGACAAAGATTCGTCCCGCGCGGCTGGCAGAGATTGAGGCGGATGATTTTTCCCAATTCCCCAGCCTTGCATACGCGAAAGGTTTTCTTCTCATTTACGGCAAATTCTTAGATGTCGATGTCACGCCGTACCTGGACGCGTTTGAAGATTCCGAACGCGTGACGGTCGATGGCTACTCGTACCTGCAGGAGAATCGCCCTCAGAAACCGGTCGCTGCTCCTGTCGTTCGCCGCCGCCGTCCCACCACAACCAGCCCCGAGCGTATCTCACCAATGCCGCTCATCTTCGGCGTGCTCGTGTTGGTGATCGGCTTCTCCGTAATGAAGTTGATCCTCAACGTGCGGCGACTTGCGCCTGGAAAATCGGAGTCCACAGCACAAGTGTCACCGAGTGCGTCGCCGGTTCCGAGCCCCAAGGCTGCGCCACCGGGGGCGACCGAAACGTCACCAGGCACTGTTGCATCCGCCCCAACAGTCGCGCCATCGGTTTCGGTTGCTCCGACAGTTGTGCCAAAGGCTGTTGCAGCAGGTTCGGCACGCCCGAGTGAACCAGAAGTGCGTCGGGCCAAGCCTGTGAGCCGTGAGGACGTGGCGCAAGCGCCGCCGCAGACGAATTCATCCCCTGCGGAATCGGGCGAGCAAAATCGCGTTGCCATTCGACCGCTTAAACGAACCTATGTAAAGGTGACTGTTGGCGATAAAAGCGGAAGTCCTGCCTTTGAACGATGGGTTTCTCCGGCGGATGGCCCTGTTGAATTTCGCGGAAAACATGTCTCGATTCGCGTCCTCGATCCTGACGCTGTCCAAATCACAAAGAATGGAAAGGCGTTGGAAGACGACGACGAGGACGTGACAGTTAACTAAAAGCGTCAAGAAGAGTTCGAGAAAACGTCGAACGTTTAACGACCAACGTTCAACTCAGAAAGAAGACAGTTCGGTGTTGGACGTTGGATGTTTCTTAATGAAAACGAAGATGAGCAGAAGCGCGCGGGATTTTGGAAGCAAGCCAAAGGTCGGTATGATCAGCCTTGGCTGTGCGAAGAACCTCGTCGACGCGGAGATCATGCTCGGCAGCGTGTTGCAGCGTGGCATGGAAATCACTTCGCGCGCGGAGGACGCCGACGTCCTGGTCGTTAACACTTGTTCGTTCATTGATTCAGCTAAGGAGGAGTCAATCGAAGCGATTCTGGAGGCGCACCAACAGCGCGGCTTGAACAAGCGATCCGATCAAAAACTCATCGTAAGCGGCTGCATGTCGCAACGGTTTGCACGCGAACTGCGAGAAGAAATGCCTGAAATCGACGCGTTCATCGGATTGGATCAGGTCGCGCAGCTTGGTGAGATTGTGGAGAAAATTCTGAAAAGGCCCCCGACATCCAATACTGATGGTTCGACATTGGGCGTTGGACGTTGGGCGTTCGGAGTTGATTCCGACAAAGGTAATGTCGATCTCGCGTTCGCAGAAACGCGTCCGACTTACATTCCGGATTACGATACGCCGCGCTTCAGGCTTACACCCGCGCATTCCGCCTATGTAAAGATTGCCGAGGGCTGCAATCATCCCTGCAGCTTTTGCGTGATTCCACAGATGCGCGGCAAACACCGTAGTCGCACGCCACAGTCGGTGCTGGCAGAAATTCGGGGACTCGTCAGCGAAGGCGTTCGCGAGATCAACTTGATCAGCCAGGACACGACCTATTACGGGATGGATCTCTGGACAGCGAAGGCAGGACCCCGGCAACCAGTGGACTCAACGCGCGGCCCAACGCTTGCCGGCCTTCTTCGCGAAATCCAGGAAATCGAGGGGGACTTCTGGGTGCGCCTGCTTTATACGCACCCGGCGCATTGGAGCGATGAACTCATTGAAACCATTGCGCGATGCGACAAGGTTGCGCGCTACATCGATATTCCCTTGCAACATATCGACGACTCGATGTTGGGACGCATGCGGCGGGAAACTTCGCGTCAGCACATCGAAGATTTGATTCAAAGACTGCGCGCTGGAATTGCGGGTGTCTCGTTGCGTACGACTTTCATTGTCGGATTTCCCGGCGAAACCGACGAGGAATTCGCCAGTCTTCTCGACTTCATCCGGCGCATCCGATTCGAGCGACTGGGAATATTCAAATATTCACAGGAAGAAGGCTCGCGCGCTGCGAAAATGCCAGGCCAGATTCCCGTAAACATTAAGAATGCGCGCTACCGGATAGCAATGTCGATGCAGCGAGAAATTGCCCATGAAACTGCTCGTGAAAAAACCGGAAGAAAATTGAAATTATTAGTGGACCACCCGCATGTCGCGCGGAGCGAAGCCGATGCTCCGGAGGTTGATGCGCGCGTCGTTTTATCGAAAGAGGCTCCCGTCGGCGAGTTCGTTTTGCGAACGATCGTGGGATGCCGCGGCTACGATCTGCTGGCTTGAGTCGACTGGTTACGAAATGGGTTTTTGGCAAAGCGTACTTAACTCGTGACAGCAGTCTTTTTCCCGAGCAAGCTTCTTGGTACTTATTTCGCCAGATGACCGAATCAAACGAACCGAAAAAAGAAACGACCCGCATTTCCGTAGCTCCTGACGTTGCGGAAAAACCGCCAGAACCAAATACGAAATCGCGCGACACGGTGCGAATCCAGTTGCCGCTTCGTGAGCCGCCTGTTCACATTCCAACTGAACCGCAACCCGCTGTTCAGGAAGAAGGCTCCCCGCAGTTTCTACAGCCGCCACAACCTCCACCGGTGCCGTTAAACGCCGCGGTCATGCCTGCGCCAGATCTGCCGTCGTCGGAGCCGATAAAAGAGACAGTTCGCATTCCCCTTAGCGCTGTTCAGATGAAAAAGACTCAACCGCTTGTGGTCATGCCCAAGATAGCATCGCAGAGTCCTTCAATCGCCGTGGCGGCAGAGGAGAAAAATCCAATGCCGCTGTTGTGGCTGCTCCTTGGAGTTTCCGCCGTGATTTTGATTATTCAGATTTGGACTTATCTTTCTTAAGCTATGGATAATTCTTCTGTTATTAAGCTCGATGAATCCAATTTTGACCGTGAAGTCACGCAGGACGGCAAGCCTGTGATCGTCGATTTTTGGGCGGAATGGTGTGGTCCCTGCAAAATGATCGCACCGCTTCTGGATGAGATTGCGCGCGAAAAAGCGGACGCAGTGAAGGTGGCGAAAGTTAACGTAGACGAGAACCAGAGCCTTTCGCTCAAGTACAATATTCGCGCGATTCCGGCTCTGCTCTTTTTCAAAAACGGCCAACTGCGCGATCAAGTCACCGGGGTCACAAGCAAGAAAGACTTGTTGAATCGAATCGAAGCGCTGGCCTGAGGAAATTCTTCAAAGATTTCCAGTGGGTGGCACCAGTAGCGCCGGTCGTCGCGGCTTTGGCCATAGCTTGGCGAGTGCGGCCGTGCACGACGTGGGCCGCTAGAAGCTGATCTTTAAAATGCGGCCGTCCGTGCCTACGAGCCATCCGGCTTTGGGAGTGGCAAAAGCGACCGCCCAAAATCCGCTCACTCCAGGCAGCGCGAACCACGTGGTTCCCTCGTCGGGAGTCCACGCCGCGCCCCCATCATTGGCGGTAATGACCACTGCTCGGCCAAGGTTGTCTCCGGGGGCGTTACCGGTTCGGCCCACGTAACTCAGGCCGAAGATGGCTCCTGTCACCGGCGGAGGGTTGGTAAGAGTCCAGGTTTGACCGCCATCGCTCGAAGTAGCAGTACGCGCGTTATCTGGATCGCCGGGATCCAAATCACCACCGCCCACGATCCCCCGAAACGGATCACGAAAATCAACGGTAAACGCGCCGGCGCTGGGCGAACTTACCAGAGGCGTGTTATACGCGTTCCAAGTGTCGCCTCCGTCTCTGGTGGCCAGGACCCTGGCAATGTCCGATCCACCCGTGCAAATCCAGGCGTTCCTTCCACCTTGTGTTGTGACGCAAGTACCACTCGACGCAAAGGAGGCTTCCCCTGGCAGCGCCGGCGGCATATTGTTACTAATATCCTGCCACGTTGTTCCGTCGGTAGTGCGCACGTCGGGGAACACTCCATTCACCGAGTCGCTGTGTGCGATCCCCCGGTTTGGCGTCCAAAACGCGAGGCCGTCGTAGAAAGCATTCGGATTCTGATTTTCAAACTGGATCGTCCAGGTCGCGCCGCCGTCGGCTGTCTTGTAGATGCGAAACTCTGTTGGATCCCCAGACGTTCCTATGGACATCAAATAGGCAACGTCAGCATTGAAGGCTTGCACATCGCGAAATTGCAGCGCTTCCGCGCCCGGCACGACCCCGGCTCTCCACGTCTGACCGCCGTCAGTGGTGACGGTAAACGTGCCCGCGCGACCGCACGCCCAGACCACTCGCGGATTCACTGGCCAGACCGCGATCAGACCGTTGATCGTCCCGCTGTTTTGCGGAGTCAGTGTGGGTTGATGAAGATGCGTTGGCGTGAGTTCCTGCGCGCTTAAGATTCCGCAGGCGAACGCCGGGATAAGGAAAGTAGCGAACAATCGTTTGAACATGATATTCCTCCAAAGAAGCTGTTTCCGAGCAGCATAGGCGCGTTGCGAAGGGGGTCAAACTTGTCGCTGCGACGACACCGTTTATTGAGAACTTGGCGCCCTCATTCCCGTAGAATGAGGTGAACTGGAAACCAATATGAGACTGCGACCAATCAAAAAAAGAAAGCCACCGATGACAGCGAAAACCTCACGTTTTGATAACTTGGTCGCTCGTTATTATCCTGCCGTTTACAGCTTCGCTTCTCGATTCACCGATAATCCTCGGGAAGCAATCGCCTTAACGCGCTACGCCTTCAAAAACACGCAGAAGCAAATCCGGAACCGTCGCGATGAGCGCGCGCTTGCGACAATCCTCATATCCGCTGTAATCCGCGCAGGCCTTACAGCAGCTTGAGCCAAACTCCCCGCTGAACCGAATCGCGTCGCTGGGATAGGAAAATTTTTGTGTTGCTAAAATGGTAGGGACGCGGCGCCTCAGCGTCCGGTCGGCGCAGGGGGCCGGCCCTACCAAAAAATGCGGCCTGCGCGGCTCGAACGCGCGACCCACGGCTCCGGCGGCGGAACAGTATGCCGTGCGGAATTATTTTCGTTACCGTCTTATTGCCCATTTCGAAAAGGGTAAGCCAATTTTAGATTTCAAACCAAGATCGTAAGCCTTATTACACATCCTAACACTTCCAATTTTTGATTATGCCGCACTCATCAGTCCGCGATCTTCCTGACGGAGTGGAAATCACGGGCGCGATCGCAACGGGTTACGACGAAATTCTCACTCCGGAGGCATTGTCGTTCGTCGCGAAATTGCATCGCGCGTTTGAATCACGCCGCCGCGAATGTCTCCAACACCGACAAGATCGACAAGCATCATTCGACTGTGGTGAGTCGCTGGATTTCCTAACGGAAACTAAACATATTCGCGAAGGCGATTGGAGCTGCGCGCCGATTCCGCGCGATTTGCAGGACCGCCGAGTGGAAATTACCGGGCCGACAGACCGCAAAATGGTGATCAACGCGCTCAATTCTGGCGCGAAAGTTTTTATGGCCGATTTCGAAGATGCCAACGCGCCGACCTGGGCCAACATGGTGGAAGGTCAAATCAATTTGCGCGACGCCATCCAGCGCACGATTACGTTCACAAATCCGGAGGGAAAAGAATATCGGCTAAACGAACGCACGGCCGTCTTATTCGTTAGGCCGCGCGGCTGGCACCTGAACGAGAAGCATTTGCTCGTCGATGGCGAGCCGGTCGCCGGTGCATTCTTCGATTTCGGTCTCTTCTTTTTTCACAACGCCAGGGAACTGATCGCGCGCGGAAGCGGCCCATATTTTTACCTGCCGAAAATGGAAAGCCACCTCGAAGCGCGCATTTGGAACGACGCTTTCAAACTGGCGCAAGATGAGCTTGGCATTCAACAAGGCACGGTCCGTGCGACGGTTCTAATCGAAACCATTCCAGCCGCATTCGAGATGGACGAGATTCTTTACGAGTTGCGCGCGCATTCTGCCGGGCTCAATTGCGGTCGCTGGGATTACATTTTTTCCTGCATCAAAAAATTTCGCTGCAAACCGGATTTCCTACTGGCCGATCGCGCGATCATTACGATGACGACGCATTTCATGCATTCGTATTCGTTGCTCTGCATCAAGACTTGTCATCGTCGGAAAACTTTCGCGATGGGCGGAATGGCGGCGCAGATTCCGGTGAAGAACAACCCGGACGCAAATGAAGAAGCGTTCGCCAAGGTGCGCGGGGACAAGGAACGCGAAGCCGGCGATGGTCACGATGGAACGTGGGTGGCGCATCCTGGAATGGTCCAGCTCGCGACGGAAGCATTCGATCGCCTGATGCCGCAGCCCAACCAAATCACGCGCCAGCGTGACGATGTCGATCTTTGCGCGAAAGACTTGCTCGATTTCGGGCCGCGCGGCCCGATCACCGAACAGGGTTTGCGCACGAACGTGAGCGTGGGCCTGCAATATCTCGAAGCGTGGCTGCGCGGCAGCGGCGCCGTCCCAATTTTTAATTTGATGGAAGATGCCGCCACGGCGGAAATCTCGCGCGCGCAAGTCTGGCAATGGATCCGACATCCCGATGGAAAACTGAGCGATGGGCGCAAAGTGACGAAAAAACTGTTTCGCGAAGTGTTGACGGAGGAACTAATGAAAATCAAAGAAGCGATCGGTGTCGATCGTTTCGCCAAAGGGAAATTCGAAATCGCGCGCGACTTGTTCGATAAGATGACCACTGACGATGAGTTCGCGGAATTTCTAACGTTGCCAGGTTATGAGAAACTCGACTGAAACCGACGCGCGCTGGCGCGACATAACGAGACCGTATTCGCCGGCAGACGTAGAGCGCGTGCGCGGCAGCGTGCGCATCGAGCACACGCTTGCGCGGCGCGGGGCGGAAAAACTTTGGCAACTGTTGCAGAACGAAGATTACGTCGCAGCCCTTGGCGCGTTGACCGGCAATCAAGCGATGCAACAGGTCAAAGCGGGCCTGAAAGCAATCTACGTGAGCGGATGGCAGGTGGCTGCGGACGCAAATCTAGCTGGCCAAATGTATCCGGATCAAAGTTTGTACCCGGCGAACAGCGTGCCGGAACTCGTTAAACGAATCAATCACACCTTGCAGCGCGCCGATCAAATTTACCACGCCGAAGGTCAGATCGATATCGACTGGTTTGCGCCCATCGTCGCCGACGGTGAGGCTGGTTTCGGTGGGCCGCTCAATGTTTTCGAATTAACGAAGGCAATGATCGAAGCCGGCGCGGCCGGCGTACACTTCGAAGACCAACTCGCGAGTGAGAAAAAATGCGGACACATGGGCGGCAAGGTGTTGGTGCCGACACGCACCGCCATCACGCATCTCATCGCCGCGCGTTTAGCGGCCGACGTTTGTGACGTGCCAATGATCCTGATCGCGCGCACGGACGCGAACGGCGCCGCCCTTCTGACGAACGATGTGGATGAGCGCGATCGCGAATTTCTCACCGGCGAGCGAACGCCGGAAGGTTTCTTTAGCGTGCGCGCCGGTCTCGACCAGGCGATCGCGCGTGCGCAAAGTTACGCACCGTTTGCCGACATGATCTGGTGCGAAACGAGCGAACCGAATCTGGCGGAAGCAAAACGATTCGCCGAGAACGTGCACGCAAAGTTTCCTGACAAATTACTAGCTTACAACTGTTCGCCGTCGTTCAACTGGAGAAAGCAGCTTGATGGCACGAGCATCGCAAAATTTCAGCGCGAGCTCGGCGCGATGGGCTACAAATTTCAATTCGTCACACTGGCTGGATTTCACGCGCTCAACGCCAGCATGTTTAATCTGGCTCGCGATTATCGCGACCACGGCATGGCGGCGTATGCAACATTGCAGGAGGCGGAATTCGCCGCCGAACGCGAGGGTTACTCGGCGACAAAACATCAACGCGAAGTCGGCACCGGTTACTTCGATCTCGTCGCCCAAATTATCGCGGACGGCAAAAGCTCGACTACTGCGTTGGACGGCTCGACCGAAGCGGAGCAGTTCCGGTGAGTGCAAGATCGACAATCGCCAGGGAAACCGTTGCGCAAGATTCTTCGGCCCTGACCGACAGTCGTCTCGCCGCGCGCTGCGCTGAAACCGCGCAGCAAGCTTTTTTCGATTACCAAACGCGCTTCGACGCCATCACCCGGCGTGCGCGCGAACGTTTTTTGGCGCGTGATTGGGCCGGCAGTTTCGATGATGCGGCCGAGCGCCTGCATTTTTACAATGATGTTCTCGACAGCCTAACAGGTCACATTCGCGAATTGATGGGCGCGCGTTTGCCGGAACGCAGCATCTGGACAGGGATCAAAGCCGTTTACTCGTCGCTCATCGCGCGCTCGGCGGCCTGGGAAATCGCCGAGACATTTTTTAATTCGTTGACGCGCCGCGTGTTTGCCACTGCCGGCGTGGAACAGGCAATCGAATTTGTTGATACCGATTTCGACGCGCCGCCGCCGGGTGCTCCGATCACTATCGCGAAAATTTATCGTGGCCAAGGCCTGCCCGAATTGCTGTGTTCGGCGATGAGGGACGCTTTTGAAGAAACCTGCTGGGACGACCTGCGGAAGACAGCGAAACTGGCCGCTGCGCGGATTGAAGCGGTGTGCGGAGCGAAAAACTCGCAGCCCGAACTGGAGATTGTCTCGAGTGTTTTTTACCGCGGACGCGGCGCTTATTTAGTGGGACGCGTCTTGCGCGAAGAACAGTTGCCCTTACCCATTGCGCTCTGCCTTCGCCATGAAAATGAGCGCGGCATCATCCTCGATGCGCTGCTACATGGAGATGTCGATCTTGCGATCTTGTTTTCGTTTACCCGTTCCTATTTTCGGGTGACGGTTGAATGTCCCTATCGGCTCGTGCGTTATCTTCAGCAATTGATGCCGCACAAACGTTTGATCGATCTCTACAACGCCATCGGTTTTCATCGGCACGGTAAAACGGAATTTTACCGCGATTTCATCGCGCACCTGCACAAGTCGACTGATTGTTTCGTCGTGGCGGACGGAGCTCGCGGAATGGTGATGAGCGTTTTCACGCTGCCGAGCTACGATGTCGTTTTTAAACTGATCAAAGATCAATTTGATTTGCCGAAAGATAGCACCCACGAGGACGTGCGGCGGCGCTACCGATTGGTTTTCGAACATGACCGCGCGGGACGATTGGTCGAAGCCCACGAGTTCGAGCATCTGCGCATCCCGGGGGACCGGTTCGACCCAGAGTTGTTGACCGAGCTTTCGCACGATGCCGCTTCGATTGTGAAGATGGAGGGCGGCGACGTCATTATTGCGCACGCCTACGTGGAGCGACGCCTTCGCCCGCTCAACCTTTTTTTCCGGGAAAACGAGACGGAGGCAATAGCGGCTGCCGGGCGCGACTACGGGCAATCGATTAAAGACCTTGCCGCCTCCAATATTTTTCCGGGGGACCTGCTCACGAAAAATTTTGGCGTGACCCGGCATGGCCGCGTTGTCTTTTACGATTACGATGAGCTTTGTTTTCTTACCGATTGCCATTTCCGCAAAATGCCGGAAGCGCGGACTCCGGAGGAAGAAATCGCCGCCGAACCGTGGTTCTCCGTCGGTGAGAACGACATTTTTCCCGAGGAATTTTTGCAATTTCTGGCCTTCCCAAAGTCTGCCCTGGCCGCGTTGCTCGAGCATCACCGCGAGATTTTTAGCGCCGATTTCTGGCGCGCCATTCAGCACCAAATCCGAGCAGGCGAAATTCCAGAAGTGTTCCCTTACAGAGCGGAGCGACGGCTTGGGAATGACTAAGCATCTTCCGTCAGACCCCCAAATAAGTCGTTGTAGTTTTCATAGGTAAAAAAGCGTAACGAAACAGCGGTTTGTAAATTCCTGGCGGAGTAAAATCCGATTTCACAGGGAATGCGCCCGGCGCGGCTCGACCGCGCAACCTACGGCTGCGAATACCGATGACGGGCACCGAGCTTCACGGCGACTGCCTTCGCCGTTGTCCTATGCGCGAAGGGTATCACCGTCGGAAATGTTGACGATCTCTGCAAAAACGCCGCCTCACCAAAAATTTTTGATGCAACCTCTTCTGCAACGACGTGCGATGTGCATTCGACTCGTTGTGGTAACAGGTCGTGTGGGATTGCCACTTCGTACCTGATGAAACCCATAACGCCCGCTTCCTTAATTATCCTGGCCAGTTTATTCAGCGCGGTCTTTTCCGCCAACGCTCAGGTCAACGTTACCCAGAAGCAGAACAATCTTTCCCGTGATGGCCTTTACATCGATTCGGCCTTTACTCTCTCTGCCGCCGCCGGCGTCACACGCGACCTCAACTTCGACGGCACCATTTCAGGAAACGTTTACGCTCAACCCCTTTACATCGAGAACGGCCCGGGCGGCGCCGCGATGGTTATCGTCGTAACTGAATCGAATAACGTTTATGCGGTCAATGCCATTACAGGCACGGTAATTTGGCAGCGCAACGTAGGGACACCCGTCAGCTCAGGTCTGCCGTGCGGCAACATTACCCCGCTCGGCATTACCGGCACACCGGTTGTCGATGTCGCCTCCCGGTCACTTTTCTTCGATGCCATGATCGATGGCGCAACCAAAAAGCATTTCATTTATTCCCTGAACGTGGACACCGGAGCCATCAATTCCGGCTGGCCGGTGGATGTGAATGCCACAGCGACGTACAACGGCACAAGCTTCACGTCCCTAGTTCAGAATGAGCGGGCCGCACTCGGGCTGGTCAACGGTGTCGTCTATGTGCCGTATTCCGGCCACGCGGGCGATTGCGGTACCTACCGCGGTTGGGTTGTCGGTGTCCGAATCAATAATCCAGCCAGTGTGACCGCCTGGGCGACGAGCGCTATTGGCGGCGGAATTTGGGGCCACGGCGGTATTGCCAGTGATGGCACTAACATATTCGCGGTAACCGGAAACACCTTCAACACTGGAGGTAACTGGAGCGGTGGCGAAGCGATTATTCGTTTGCAAGCTGGGCCGATTTTCGGTGGCGATCCGACTAACTACTGGGCGCCTACTAATTGGCTCTCACTCGATAATAGCGATACCGACCTTGGCGGCTGCGGCGCAGTGCTTATCGATGTACCCGGTGCGACGCCTTCGCAGCTGGCGCTCGCGTTGGGCAAAGATGGCAACGCCTATTTATTAAATCGTAATAATCTCGGAGGCATTGCCGTATCGGTAGCCTCCGCGAACGTCGGTGTGGCAATTAGAGGCCAATCTGCTGCCAGTTATCGCACCGCTAACGGAAAATACTTTGTTTTTCGTGACGGCAGTAGCGCGATTTCGGCTTATAAAATTACTGCGACAAATCCGCCGACCATAGTCCCTGCTTGGAGCGTGAGCCAGAGCGGCCAAGGCTCGCCGTGGGCTACGAGTACTGATGGGACCAATAATACGATTGTGTGGGTGGTCGGCTCCGAGGGCGGCGACCAGCGCTTGCACGGCTACAATGGCGATACTGGCGCCGTCGTTTACGCTGGCGGTGGAACAAACGAACTGATGGCTGGTACACGCAAGTGGAACACTGGCATTGTCGCGCGCGGTCGGGTCTATTTTGCCGCAAACAACAAAGTTTATGCCTTTAAGCTGCCAGGAGGAATACCTACGCCTACGCCCACTGCTACAGCGACGCCAACTCAGCCACCACCGACACCCACGCCAACAGCTACAGCTACTGTAACTCCAACAGCAACAGCAACTGCAACAGCAACAGCAACAGCAACAGCAACAGCAACAGCAACAGCAACACCGACGGCAACAGTGACCCCAGCTGGCAATGCATGCCAGAGGCAAATGACGATCAATCATACCAAGGCTCCTAGCACACAGTCCAATTTCACGGTATTAGTAAGCGTCACTGATCCTGCGCTGAAGACGCTTGCCAACGGTGGTCACGTAGCCAATGCCAACGGATTTGACATCGGGTTTTACGCCGACTCCGGAGGGACTACCAAGCTCAAGTGGGAAGTCGAAAAATACAATGGCACAACAGGAAACTTGATCGCATGGGTGAAGATTCCAACGGTGTCGAGTACAACAGACACGTTATTCTATCTGTTCTATGGGGATCCGTCGATTACGACCGATCAATCTGATCCCGTCAACACATGGGACAGCAATTTCAAGGCTGTTTACCATCTTGGAAATGGAACAACCCTAACCGCGATCGATTCGACCGGTGGCAATAATGGAACGTTAATGAACAGTCCTACGGGGACTACTGGAAAGATTAACGGGGCGGCTCATTTTGTGCACAGCAGTAGTCAGGCTATAGATGTGGCTAATCCGGGGAACTTTCCTGTTACAACGGCATGGACAATGGAGGCATGGATCAAGCCTTCAACTGACGGAAATGCAGTTATAGCCTGGGGCGGAACTTCCAACAACGGCCCCCACATGATCCTTCTCGGGAACAACACTTGGCGAGTTGGTTTCTGGGGCGGTGCAGCCGTTGACGGAACTGGAGTAGATACTACGGCATTTCATCGTATTGTTGGAACCTTCGATGGATCGAGTCTAAGATTATACAAGGACGGATCGCTGATTGCTGGGCCTGTCGCCGCGTCGCCTGCTACTTCGTCTAATTTTGGCGCTGCGATTGCTACGTCCTTTGGCGCATACTATTTCAACGGGGATGTAGATGAGCTTCGAATCTCCAACACGAATCGCTCCGCCAATTGGATTGCTGCCGAATACACGAATCAAAATAGCCCCGCCACGTTCATCGCCATGGGAGGCGAGTCGTGTCCATCAGGTACGCCAACTCCTACTCCTACGGCGACACCATCGGCAACTCCAACCGCGACTCCTATACCTACCCCAACTCCGACTCTACCACCGCCGACACCTACGCCAACTCCGACTGCTACACCGACGGCAACTCCAACTGCGACAGCAACAGCTACTGCGACTGCTACACCGACGGCAACAGTGACCCCATCTGGGAATGCATGCCAGAGGCAAATGACCATCGACCATACCAAGGTGCCCAGCACGCAGTCCAATTTCACAGTGCTAGTAAGCCTCACTGATCCGGCGCTTAAGACAGTTGCTAACGGTGGTCACGTAGCCAATGCCAACGGATTCGACATCGGCTTTTATGCCGACTCTGGGGGGGCTACCAAGCTCAAGTGGGAAATCGAAAAATACAATGGCACAACCGGCAACTTGATCGCATGGGTAAAGATCCCATCCGTGTCCAGTACGATAGACACACCATTCTATTTGTTTTACGGGGATCCATCGATCACCACCGATCAATCTGATCCACTCAACACATGGGATTCCAATTTCAAGGCTGTATATCATCTTGGAAATGGAACAACCCTAACTGCAACCGATTCGACCGGTGGCAACAATGG